>Ga0185299_10000589_pt1 | contig 93022 bp, 77 predicted proteins | sample PaiPotPPA55metaG_FD_128002 | JGI IMG/M metagenome (GOLD analysis project Ga0185299, IMG submission 128002) | Iron sulfur acid spring bacterial and archeal communities from Banff, Canada, to study Microbial Dark Matter (Phase II) - Paint Pots PPA... ...
ATCGAGTCCATACTGTCGCTTGGGGCTGATCATACCAAAGAGTGGCTGGTGGGCGCTGCTCAAATTAACACCTGAACAACTCCAACAACAAATGTCCGCACTCAATCCCGCTGCCTGAGATGATCCCAAGTTTGCCAGTTTGCCACGTGTCACGGCGGCTGGGTCGGCTGCCGCGCCTCGGGCGGGGGTAACACGATTCCCTCCACGAAGAGCACGAAGGACCACGAAGGCAGGAAACGATGTGGTCCTTGGTGTTCTTTTCACGGATCTTCCAGAATCTTCCAAAATCGATCATAGTCCGCCCGCCAAACCACTTGGCGACCCATGACGATGTTAACAGATTTGGTCAAATTCTTCCGGAATCAGTCAGAATCGTATTGACCAAACTCGGCTCTTTATGCCTTACCCGCCAGTTCACAGGTCATTCTGCGCGGCCAGCCAGATTCGCGGGAATATTTTTCCGCAAGGCGTATCTCGCTCTTTGAGGAGTTCGCCAGTTTTCCGCTGTCGCCCCAGGGACCGCCTGATTTCGGCAGCGGCACCGCTCGGCTGTTCGTGGTCCTGGGAAGTGCTTATGTTGGTAAAGTAGACTCGTAAAGAGTTTGGGACACCGTCACCTTCTCCGCTCGTCTTCTTGGGGATTCACTGTCCAAAGGATCGACGATGCAAACACAGTTAGCGTGCCTCGTGGGGTTGTTTCTTATCAGCGGTGACGCTTTCGCCGACGAACCGGCGTGGCGCTATGTTGCGAAGGCCGAAGCGGATTCGCCCATTCGTCCCGTTTTTCGGTTCGTGGCGCTGTCCAGCAAGAAACCCGATGACCTTGGCGAAGAGGTCCACTATCGCGGCCGGGCCCAGAAATACGCGCAAATTCGCTATGGCAGCGACGATTCACGCCGGGTCGTCGTGGTCGTCGATGAAGTGAGCCGTGACGACTTCGATCTTTATGTGGATGCCAACCGCAATCGTGTCATCGAAGCGAAAGACAAGATCGCCGGCGCCGGCAAGGAGCGCACAGCCGCGCTGGATGTGGAGATTACGCGGGGCGTGCAAATCGTTCATGAACGACGCCTGGTGCAATGGCGGCTCGGTGCGACGCGAAAGACCATCGGCCTGGCTACCTTGGGCTATGTGGAAGGTGTCGTGTTTATCGCGGGCAAGAAGCATACCGCGCGGCGTGTCGACGGCAATGCCAACGGCTTCTTCGCCGACGGGGCAGACCGCTTGTGGATCGATCTCAACAGAGATGAGCAATGGGACCCGATCACCGAACAGTTCCCATTTGCGCCGGTGTTAACCTTGAACGGGCAACGCTACAGCATTCGCGGTGATGGGGCAGGATCGCGCCTGGCGATCGAGCCGCTCACCAGCGCTGGGCGAATCCGGCTGCGCCTGGGCGGATTGGCGAAGGACGCGTCGCTCCTGAAAATCGAGGTGATGTTGACAGGCGAGGATGGCTCCGCCTTCGCGGTGAGCGCCCTCGACACGCCGACGGTCGTGCCGGCCGGCCGCTACGCTATCGGATCGGTCGCGCTGTCCGTGCAGCACGCGAGCTCCAATCTACCAATCCATTTTGTTTTCTCGCGCGTCGGCGTCGATGCCGGTACGCGCTGGTATGACCTGAAGAAGGACCAGGAGTTGATCCTCGATCCCATCGGCAAGCTGCGCTTCGCTCTGGATATCGAAAAGAGCCAGCGCCTGCGCAAGCCGGGTGAGGAAATCCGCGTGCAGCCGCAATTGTTCACGGCGGACGGCTTGCTTATCAATTCGTGCTCGCTCGGTGATTCCGAGGAAGTGTCGCGCTATGGCAACCACAAGCATTGCACGGTGCAGCTCAGCGATGCCAGGAACCAGATGCTCGATATGCAATCGAGTGGGTTTGCCTGAGGCACGTTCTGCGGGGTCTCCGTGGGAGTCCCGAAAAACGCCCTCGGAAAACTGGAAGTCACGGGAGAATTTGATCCGGCGCCGCTTGGGCCGCTGGTTCGCGCGAGCCAAATTGTGGAGGTGCGGCCATGATCCGCAAGCAAGTTTGGAGTTTGTTTATCGTATGCTTGCTGGCTGCGACCTTACATGCGCAGGAAGACGGCGGCTTCGCGGTCCGAGGCCGCGTGGTCGATGCAGCCGCGAAACCGGTCGCCGGGGCCGTGGTGCGCCTGCTCGCGCCGGGGTTCAACGGCTTTGACGTGGACGAAAAAACGGCGACCGCTGCCGACGGACGATTTAACATTGCAGCGCCTCGGAGCTGGGTTCGCATGGACGCAACGCAACGCCAGGAGGTGGCGCTCCTGGCTGTGCAGGGCAATCGAGTCGCGGTTGTGCAATTCAACCGAAGCTCCGCCTCGCCCAGCTCGGAGGTCGAGCTGACGCTGTCGAACGCCGGCGCGTCCAAGATCGAGATACGAGCGCCGGACCTGCGACCCGTCGCCGGGGCCAAGGTCAAGATTGCGGCATTGATCAGCGACATGATTCACGGGGAGCTTACCGAAAAGGAGGTGCAACAGTATGCGGGAATCGCCAGGAAAACCCCGATCGGCTATGTGATCGGCACCGGCACCGTTGCCTTGCCGCCGGACCTCCAGATCGAAATCGGCGCGACGGACGCCAAGGGGCTTGCGACCGTATCCCATGTTGCCGCGGCAAGGATCGCTGCGTTCACAGTCCACGCGGATGAATTCGGCGAGCAAACGGTGGGGTACTATTCGGTCCAGGGAGCAAACGCTCCGGATTGGATCCATCGGATCGTCCTGAAAAAGACGGGCCGCGTTGTGGGTCAACTATCGAGCCCCGTCGCCGTGGCCGTCGCGCATCGCGAAGTGACGCTAACGTCATTCGAGCAAAACAATGCGAGCGGCGTCTTCCACAGCAGCACTGCGAAGATCGTTACGGACAGCGAAGGCAAATTTGCAGAGTCGAAGATGGTCCCCGGCGCCCTACAGTATGCGGTGAAGTTTGACCCAAGTCATCCGACGCGCCCGGACCAAACCACGGCCACGCCGCAAGTGAAGGCGGGCGAAACAGTCCAGGTGAAGATTGACTTGAAACCGGCGGTTCGCGTCGAAGGCAGGGTGTTGGAAGCCGACTCCAGGAAACCGATCCGCGATGTCCAGGTGCGTGCGTTTCTGGGCATGAGCTTTGAGTCAACGACCAGTGACGCGGCGGGAAAGTTTGTCTTCTGGATGCCCCCGGGCGAGACGCTCTTTCACCCGGACATTCCAGAAGAATACTTGCCGGCACTTTCGCCAAGCGATTACTTCGATGCCGGCAAACGCCAACAAAAGCTAGCCATTTTCAAAGTACCGGCAGGCAAGAGCTTCGAGGCGCCGCCGATTCTCCTACAGCGCCGGGTCACGTTGCGTGGCGTCGTCGTGGATGACCAGGGGAAGCCGTTGCCGGGCGCGGGAGTTTCCGGCATAGCCATGTCCCTCGATCGCCGCACGGGCGCGCCGAAAGCGCAGGAAGTTTCCGCTCAAGCCAATGAGCGCGGGGAATTCACCATCGCCCGCATCGATCCGCGCGAGCCGATGCGGCTGCGCGTGACCGCCAAACAGAGCTCCAAAATCGTGACGGTGGCGAAACCTGGCTCTGAAGGCGTTCGCGTAGTGATCGTGCCGAACGAGCGCTTCACCATCTCCGGACGCGTGGCAGACGTCGAGGGAAAGCCGGTCGGGGATGCGGTCCTGGAGATGTGGCATCGCGATTGGCGGCCGGCGCCGAACGAAGCCGAGCCGAAAAAATTGGCGTTCAAGGAGCCGATTCGCGCCGACCGGCAGGGCCGCTTCCAGACGCCGCCGCTTTTGCCTGATGGCTATTATCGATTCACCGTCCGTGCGGCCGGCGCAAAAACCAGCGAATCCGCCTGGCTGGACGCCACCAAGCCCGAGGCCGGGACTCCGCAGCAGCTGGTCGTCACACGCCTCGGCGGCCTGCCCGGCGTGATACGTGATGGCGCGGGCAAACCGATTTCCGGCGCGCAGGTGGCGCTGTTCTCCCTGGAGACGCGCATGGAAACGGCCGCCAACGGTCAGGGAGAGTTCAAGCTGGAAATACCGGCCGGCCAGCCGTTCTGTGTCATTGCCCGGCACCCGGGTTTCCGCGTCGCTGGATCGTACTATGAGAAGAATCCGGCGCACCTCGACCAGACCTTGCTGCGCCTGAGCGAGCCGGGCGCCAAGCTCGCGCGGCGACCCATCCTCAGCAAAGGAGAACGCGACAAGACGTTGAAGCGACTCCTGGAGCGCGTCCGGCGAAAGCTCGCGAAAGCGACGGACACCCAGGAAAAGGTGATGGCGCTGCAATCCTTGACCGGAGTTGTGCCGGACTTCGTTACCGACTTTTTGGACAAGAATCCGCTTCAGCCGGCGCTATACAACGAAATGTTGTTGGCGCAGGCAGCTATGAAGAAGAATCCAGAAGAAGGTGAGGAACTGATCGGCCGCATGGAGCAGGGGGCGCAGAAGTCGCTGGCGTACGGCCGCCTGGTCGACGCCTTGCCGGAGACGGCGCGGGCGCGAAAGTTGGAAATCCTCGCGGAAGCCCTGGTCGGGGCACGGGCCGAGAAGTCGCCCGAATTACGGGCCGTAGCGCTGGGAGAAGCCGCCAAACGCCTGTATGTGCTCGGCGACAAGGACCGCGCCGCGACCATCCTCCGCGAGGGGGAGAAAATCGCCAACGGCCTGTCGACGAGCGCGTTTGCGGGTTATGCGCGCGGCGCCTTCGCGACCGACCTGGCCCTCATCGATCTGCCCGCAGCCCTCGCCTTGATGAAAGACCTGAAAGACCACAGCGAATTTGCCCGTCACCATGGCAACACCGCGCAACGCATCGCCGGCATGCACCCGGCTGAAGCAGTGAAAGTTCTGGACTTGATTCCGCCACCTCGACAGAACGAGTTCAGTCAACGCGATCAATACGCCATCCGCGTGTGCTACCGCACGGCCCAGGCAGACCTGCAGGCGGCGCTCAAGTTGGCGAGCAGCATTGTGGATGTGCCGAGTCAAGCTTACGCGCTGGGGGTGATTGCGCAAGGCGTGGCGAAAACAGATCCCGGCCAGGCAGCGGACTTGCTGCGCCGTGCGTTCGCGCTCCTGGAAGAAGACGCCGCCCGCCCCGACCCGCCGCAATTGACAAGCCCGCTGGTCGCCGGCTCCGTCGCTGCCGCGCTGGTGCTGGCCGCCGAGCAAATCGATCCGACTCTGGTGCGTGAATGCTTGTGGCGATCGGTCGCCTTGCAGAGGCCTCGCACAGAGAACCCCCAGCAGGTCTGGCGCTACGCCACCGGGAACAATGCGCTCGCCATGGTAGCCGCGCGTTACGATGGCAAAATGGCGGAACTGCTGTTGCCTGCCGCAACGGCCGGGTGGGTGTCCCGCGAAGCGCACCTCGCCGGTTTTCTCGCCAATCCGCAGCGGGCCATCACAACCGTCGAGAAAGCGCCGCAAGCAAAAGACGATCGGGAAGTGTTGCAACTGATCGGCTATCTGGCGACTGACGAGGATGGCATTTCGCGTCTTATTCTCAACACGCTCGGGATGTGGCGCATTGATGTCGAGGATATTGATACTTGACTTCGGCGCCTGCGTCGGGAGGACACGATCCAGAAGCAAGCCCGTGACGACTACGAATCATTCAGCACGTTGAACCGTCGCAGGGAGTTCATGACCTCGGCAAGCCCGGTCGCATGGTCAATGAGCTTCCCGTCAGAAATGACTCCAATCACCGGCGTGCGCTGCACGCCGTTGATCCCAGGAATAAATTTTTCGAAATCGTTCAAGTTTTTGCAATCGGCGGCAGCGGAACCGGCCTGGGTTTCGGCGTTTTTGCAGGCAGCGACGCCTTCGACATCGGCAGCGTCGTGACGATGCCATGCCGAGCCTTTGCTTCGTTGAAACTTTCGTTCAGCGAGCGCCGGATGCCGGGGCCGAAGGAAATGCGATAGCTGCTCATCAAGCCGTCGTAAACGATCATGCCCTTGAACGGCAGCAGCACCGTCTGCGTCAGCACCGGCAGGTAGGGGCCAATCAGTTCATCAAAGGGTTGCGAGAGCGCCAGGACGCCGTAGGCGACCGGCTGCTGGTCGGTCGAGAGGAAGACCATGTACTTTTTCAACTGACGAAAGACGTAGAACTTGCCGTGAACGAGATGCTGCCAGGAGCGCACGATGTCGAGTTCATCGCTCGTCAGGCTGGCCGGGTTTTCCTCGACAAACGCCTGGATGAGGTCGGTGCGGTTGAGGAAGGCATCACGGACCTTGAGGCGCGCCTCCGGCGACAGCGACGAAAACGCATCGGGCGAGGCAATGTCGTCGGGAATCACCTTGAGGCGCTGGTTGACGAAGAACATCAGCGCCCGGTGCAGTTTGAAGAACAATTCGACATCCTGTGGGGTAAGAAACATTTGCATTCACCATACCCGATAACGCGCCGTCATGGACTGTTGATTCGTCCCCATTGGCCCTGCACGGCCGATCCGCCGTTTCCTGTCCGGCCGGTGTTGGCGCGACACGTAAGACGCCACAAGCCGCAGAACAGATGACCGCGTCGGTCCACACGTTTTTTTGATGCCTCTGCGAGTTCGTGTCCTGGACTCGAAACGCAACGTCATGGTATCATCCTGAAGGAGGAAACGCTTATGAGCCGAACGCTCCAGGCTGTCTACGAAAACGGCGCTTTTCGCCCGCTAGAGCCCGTTTCCTGCCGTGAGCAGGAGCGGGTGCTTCTCACCGTTGAGAGTGCTGAAGACGCTTTAGAAAGCCTTATCGACCACGAGTTTCTCGCGTATTGTGAAACACAGGCGGATGATTCGGTGTCGCTTGAAGCCGTGCGCGAAGCTCTGTCGAAGATTCCGGGTTCCCTGGTGGACGACATTCGCGCCGAGCGTGACGAACAGTGATGTCCAATCACTACCTGGACACCAGCGGCCTGGTCAAGCACTACCATCCGGAGATCGGGACACCAAAGGTCGACCACCTCTGGGCGGACCCCGGAGCAAAGCTCCTCATTTCCCGGCTGAGCGTCGTCGAAGCCGTATCCGTATTAGCCAAGAAAGTGCGCAGCGGTACCATTTCGGCAGCCGACTTTGGGCTCCTTCGGCGGAGGTTCTTCGCAGACCTTCGGAGACGGCGGCCCACGGTCGTGCGGATGCTTGTGAGACATTTTCAAGAGGCCGATAGGCTTCTACAGCAGTACGGGCTTTCGCAAAGCTTGCACACCCTTGACGCACTGCAGCTCGCGGTTGCTTTAGATTTGCGCCGTTGCGGAATGCTTGACGAGGTGGTGGCAGCCGACCGCGTGGTCGTGACCATTGCTTTGGCCGAAGGGCTCAAGGTCTTAAATCCTGAGGCGCCGTAACCGACCGGCGGCGGCGCCTGTGTCGGGGATGACACGATCCAGAAGCAAGCCCGTGGAGCCGCTCGCTGCGCGGAACTCGGCGCTGAGCACCGGCAGTGCCGTGCTGGGATAGGCGGTGTCGTAGGCGAAACTCGCCCGCCGTATGCGATACCATGGCTCGTCTTCATGGCCAACGCGGATAACGAAGGGATGGCGTCCCGATTGCTGGACGGCGAGAAAGACTTCTAACGGAGTGGGCGCGGCGGCGATAACGGCGCCATCCGCAAAGGCGATCCACTGGCCCTGATACTGGCTGAGCAGTTGGTCGCGCATAGACCAGTACGCGGCCTCGTTCTTGCGCCAGTCGGGATGAATTTGTTGCGCAATTTCGGGAGGCAGTGCGTCAGCCAGGCTTTTCATCGATCACCTCGGGGCAGCGCTGGGCGTTGATTTGATTTTACAGCCATCGCGTTGGCCAGTCGAGCGTCGTGGTTAGCGACCGCGCCTCCTTCGGCGCTACTACTTGACCACCTAACGACCCGCTCAGATGTCTGGCTCACTTTCGTTTGGACTCGCCGTAATATAATTTCGGCAAAGGAGGCGCGGATCATGGCAACGGACACAACCAAGAAGCAAAGCTGGGTGCAGAAGACGCCGAACGTCTGCGGCGGCGACGCCTGCATTCGCAACACCCGCATCACGGTCCATGGGCTTGTGCATTACCGGCAACTCGGCCTCTCCGATCAGCGCAATTTGGAAGTGATCCAGTGACTGACGCAGGACGATCTCCTTGCCGCCTGGAACTATTATGCCTGCCAGCCAGCGGAAATCGAGGAAGCCATTCATCTTAACGAGGAAGCCTGAGCGTCATGGCCCGGCTTTACGCAGACGAGGACTTCCCCCTCCCGTGAGAAGCGCGCATGAATTCTTCGCCAACGAACGGGATCGATCAGCAGGGACTGGGCCAGGATTTTGCAGCTCGGGAAAGCAAGAAGTCCGGGTTGCTTCTGGAAGCGCAACTTTGCGCGCCCAGGACCGTGACGAGGCCGCAGCGGCCAAGCTCGCTCAGGCCGCCCGGGTAGAGGAAACGCTCAGTGAGCGATGCTTGGCCGTGGGACTGCGCGAAAAGGCCTGGCTCCATCGTTTCAGCGCTGCCAGTTGCTGGGCCCAAGCAGGCAATTTCTACCAGGCGATTGCCTGGTGCGATGATTTGCTTTCGCAGCCCGATCTTCTGGCCCGTTCCGCGCCCGCGTGCAGAATTTATGCTCGGCAGTTCCTTGCCCGTCGGGCTCAATGACACGCAGACCTCGCGCTGGCGATGGCGGGTCGGATGAGTGAGGAGGTGACCAATTGAGAGTTGCCCCGGCTTCCTCCGGGTTCCCGTGGAAGGTCCATTTCAGGATGAAGCCTGACGTTCCTCGCCGTCTGAATGCCATTTGTGTTGACAGGCCGTGCATCTATAGTGAGACCGGATAAGCCATATCTCGCCCTCAGTGATCTCCTCCGGAACTTCCGTATACCCGGTGATTTTGTCAGACCGAGTTTCATCATCCCGGCTCCAGTGATAAATTCGGCGCATTTGCGTTTTAACTACTATTCTTCGATCAAGGACTTCTCTTTTTACGCATTCTCGCACGTTTACTTTTTGGCAAGCAGGGCATCCCTTGACAAGCCGCATGCCACGCTTTGCTATCTTGGGGAAGTACTGCAAGACAAAATTCGTGGACAGAGGGTGGACTATCTCTTTCCAGTTGCGGGGGGCCAATAGGCCAAATTTCATGACAAGACAATCCAACACGTTCGCAGGGCAGTGAAGGTTCAGAATTGTTGCTTGCGTCTCCGCATGTTTTGCATCAACGGATTCGACAAAGGTTCCGGGCATCGGGAGCGAAGAATCCGTCAGGCTATTTAAGTCGGGAAACGGCTCAACCTGTTTAGGGGGATTGGTGCCAAGCACATAATGAGCAATCTTTTTGCAGTCCGCAATCCAAATAGCTGTGTTTGAATACTCCCGGCCAGAATAGTCCTTCCTGCTCCGTCTGAGGGCGGAGAGAATGTTTTCCAAGGCCGTAAGGACTTCCTGTTCGCTGATAGCGCTGGAAATTTTGCGGCCGTGAACTTGACGCTGGAGATAATTGAGGTAGTTGAAGACTTCTGCAGAAGTAGGCTTCGGCATTCGATTGAATAGTCCAATCATTCCTTGTATGGCGGCAGATGGCGATTCGCCGGGTGCAAGAGCGTCCAGCAAGTTAGCCCAGAAACCCCGGGGGGGGATTGCCGAGGGTCTTCCTCGACTACGGATAGAACAGCCGGCGGAGGGGGTCGCTTCCTCATTCCTTTCGTGGAAGCGTGCAAGGGCACTTCAATATTCACGTTGCAACGCGGGCATGTTACGTTAGAGCCAATCTCTTCGTTCGTGGCCTGAAGTTTCATCGAACATGAAGGGCAGGAGAATGAAATTGCCGTTGGTTTTTCGCCAGCGCGACCGGAATGCTGCGATGAATTGGGAGTCGCTGTGATGGCAGTCAAGGGGAACAGTCCCTCAACACCACTTGCAGGGATTCGATCCGTGTGGTCCCTTTCCCAGACGAGATCGGTTGCCTTCAATACGCCCATTGCTGACAGTTTCTTGAGTTCTGAACCAGAGACTGGTCCGTGTTCCTTTCCATCGTGCTCGTAGAACCACTGCTGTCCCATCGGAGGCACCTCTATACTCCTGAACGAACGGTTGAAGGGGCGGGGCCGCATTAAATAGCACAAATGGAACGTGCTCTGTCCGTTCAGCCTGCAAAGCTCCTCAGTTTGCGTCTCGGCACGGTGTCGAGCAAGTGGATTGAGTTTACCTCAACGGCATTGCAAACGCCAGTAACCAATCGCCCGCGCCTCCCCGCGCCTCCCGGCAGAGCGACAGGAGGGTGGAATGGAGACAGTTTCTGCGAACGGCGGCAGCAACCGATCTTAGGGTAAAATTATATCCTCGAAGACGACGTGTCCTCCGGCCGAAGTGCCTGTGTTAATCGGCAGTCTCAGGGTCGGAACACTCCCTCGCGCAGGAGCGTCCGACGCAGTTCCACACGATCTTCGAAATGCCTGTCCCATTTCATCTGTCGAGGATGGAACAGGCGCACGAGCTTCCGTGGGAGCGGGTCGATTCCCGTCAAATTCGGGCCCTTGTGCAAATTGTCATGATGGCAGGCGAGAGCCAAGGTTAGCCAGAACCGTCGGTCCTTGGTGTTGGCGCGCAACAATGTGCTCGATCTGGAATGGGGCGACAGAGGCGTGCGCTTCGGGAAGCCGGCAGTACTCACAGCGGAAGCGGGCGCGACGGCGGACGGCCCTGCGCAGCTCCGGGTCCATTACCGCTTCCTGGTTTTTCCAAGCAGTCGACGCGCCTGGGACTGAAGGATGGCGATCAGGTCGATGGCGCGGACAAAGGCCTCATATTCCTTCCGTTCTTCCGGAGTCAGCTGGCCTTCATTGCACTTGTCCGCCAGTTCGGCAATCCGAGCCTGCGTTTCCGGGTCGGCACGAAAGGCAACCAAGGCACGAGCCGCCGCCGGCGTCAGAGAGCGCGTCAGCGGCTCCAGAAGTCGCTCAAGAGCTCAAGAGGAGGGGCTTTAACGCTTGGCATGGCGCCATTATATCTTTTCGAGAGTTTTCTGCCGCTGGTCTTCAGGAACATCCTCATCGAGAATGCTCACGCCCTTCGGGATTTGCGAGAGGAAGAGGCGTTTCTGCGCCAGCTCGAACTCTTTCTGTTCCTTGCGGGCGGGTTGCCAGGCGGCGCGTTCTTCCGGTGTGAAGGCGAGGGATTCCAGCGCGTCATACCAGCGGATCCACTCGGCAATGGCTTCCGGCGATTCGGAACGATCCTCATCGGCAAGTCCTGAAGTTCCGGCCGAATCGGGAATGGGAATGGTCAATTCCGTTCCATCAGGAAGATCAATCGGATCATCGACTTCAATTCGGCCATTGCGAACGATGGCTTGATCGTGGTCATGTTTGTCTTCCTCGCTCTCTTCGTGACGGTGCCACGTGCCGCTAATGAGCATAAATCCGGAATGTCCTTTTCCGCGGGATGAAACAGGTAAAGCGCCCCTCATCGTCGGGATAGGCCGACCGAGCCTGCGCCAGCACTTCCCGCGGCGTCTCCGCGACAAAGAGTTCTTGTCCGGCAATGCAGATGCATTTGCCGCGATGGGCAACATAGACTTCCGCCGCGTGAGCCTCGAACCAGGCCCAATTACGATCAAACTGCTCGCGGCGCGCCCGCGCTTTGGCCAGCTCCTCGGGGTCGGTCACTTCTTCCATTACGACCGGGACCTGCTGAGCTAAGATCATCGATTTCTCCTATTCGAACTCTACTGATAGCCATTCTAAGGCATTTGCTACGCGGTTTCGATACGAAGCCGCCGCTCATTGGCTCCGCGCAAACTACTCTTCCGAACCCAGGATGCCGGCGATCACTTGCTCGTCGCGGGCGCCTTCGAGAAGCGCGCTCACCCACGGATTCAGCTCAGCAGGGGCGGCCGTCCGGTGCAGCCATCCGGCTCGCGAACTCGCTCACCAAGGGTTGCCAGGCATCAACAACCACGCGACCAAGGTGGGCCAACTGCCGGCCTGCATGGTGAGCCACAATCTTGAAACCGGAATCATAGATGGGCATTCGATATTCTGTACCAGGATCGGACGCCGTCTGCTACTATTTTCATCGTCACGGTCTTTCTGAGGACAACCGCCACAGAGGCAAACTGGCTTACCGCATTGTGGAATGTGTTACGCCGGTTTCCCGAAGCTGAAAAACCAAGCAAGGAGGTGCACACCATGGCCAGGAAGAAGCGAAAGCCACAGAGACAGAAGCCGGCCGGTCGAAAGGCAGGCAAGGCAGCCGCGGAGACGCATGCGGGTATTCCCGAGCGCAGAGCGATGGAAGGGGCGCTGCGCGAGTTGGCCCGCGGCCTGTCGGGAAGACCGGCGACGAATACGCCCCTGGAGCGGGCTCAAGAGCTGATGGATCAGGCCCTTGACGCCAGGGACGAGCAACGCGGCGTCCAGCTGGCGCAGCAGGCTCTGGCGACCGCGCCGGATTGCGCGGACGCATACAGTTTCCTCGCGGAACGGGCGGGGAGCCGTAAGGAGGCGCTGGCGCTCTACGAGCAGGCTGTGGCCGCGGGCGAACGAACGCTTGGCCGCGACATCTTCGAGCAGGCGGTTGGCCATTTCTGGGGGATACTCGAAACCAGGCCCTACATGCGCGCCCGGCTCGGGCTGGCTACTGCATTGTGGACGGCGGGGAGGCGGGATGAAGCCATCGCCCATCTCTGGGAGATGCTTCGGCTCAACCCCGGGGACAATCAGGGCGTGCGCTACACGCTCGCGCATCTCCTGTTTTTTCACGACCGCGACGACCATCTGGCGCGCTTGCTCGAACAATATGCCGACGAAGGCTCGGCGACCTGGGCGTACAGCAAGACCCTGCTCGAATTTCGCCGGCACGGGGATATGCCCGAGGCGCGGCGGTTGCTCCAGGAGGCCAAACGAAGCAACAAGTTCGTGCCGGCTTATCTGGACGGCCGCAAGCATCCCGGCGCCGAGCAGCTCCCTTATTACAGCCCCGGCGCCGAAAGTGAGGCGCTCGAGTACATCCACGGCTTCCTCAGCGCCTGGAAATCCACGCCGGGCGCCATTCCCTGGCTGCGGCGGAACGCCCAGGGGACCGGGAAGCGAAAAACCGATCAAGCGAGCGCCCGGGGACCGCTTCCTCAGATCAAGGCGCGCCTGAAGCAACAGGTGCCGCAGACCGATGATGCATGGCAAGCTGATTACCGTCAGACGCCGGAGTGGATCATTGTGAACGAACGGAAGGTTCGTCCCTGGCTGGTTCTCGTGGGCAACCGAAGCAACGGCATAATTCTCAGTCATGTCATGCTCGAAACGGAACCCAGCGCAGAAATGCTCTGGGACAGTCTGGTGGACGCCATGCAGAAGCCGATGGCGGAACGGCCGCATCGCCCGGCAGTGTTGCAGGGTCGTTCCAGGGCGGCCTGGGAATTGTTGCGGCCCCACCTGGAGGAGATCGGCGTCCAGCTGACTGTGACCGATGACCTGGACATGCTGGACGACGCCTTCCAGGAACTGGGCGAGCAAATCAGCGGCGCGCCTCAACCCGGTCTGCTTGATGTGCCTGGTGTCACGCCGGAGCTGATGGCCGATTTTTACGAGGCAGCGGCGTATTTCTTCGAGCAAAAGCCCTGGTGCAAGGTGGGTTACGAATCGGCCCTCAAGATCGAGTGCCCCAAATTCCAGAGCGGGCCGTGGTACGGCGTGCTCATGGGGCAGTCCGGCCTATCGCTGGGATTGGCGCTTTACGATGATCTCACTCTCTTGAACAGACTGCTGGCGGGCAATTTGAGTGACGAGGAGAATGGACGACTTACCGTGGCGACGACCATGGACTTCGGCGAGGAGTGGGATATTCCGGTCTCCGATCTCGAGGCTGTCCAGCGGCATGGCTGGCGCCTGGCCAGTCCCGACGCCTATCCGTCCATGTACCGCAAGGAACGCGGCATGTCGATCCGGCCGCCGTTGGCCTGGGAAATGGAATTGATGACCGCCTGCCTGCGCAGCGTGCCGGAGCACGTGAGCCGCGTGCGCCAGGACAATCCGGCGCGCAATCAAGTCGCCGTGCCATCCGTTTCGGGCGAGTTGCGCTTGACCCTGTCGTGGGTCGTTGAGGAATGAGAGGCAAGGCGTGCCTCGCCACGCTGCCGAACCCCGCTCCATTTGTGCTAGCCGGTTTTGCGTGCACGCTTCCTGGGCCGCTTCGGCTTCGCCTCCGTATCGACAACGCGCAATCCCCGCGCGCGGGCAAGCGCCAGCGACTCCATCGAATCGCTGATGTACTGCTCAGCGCAGAATTCCGCTCATAGACTCCGCGCAAAATACTCATCAGAGCTCAGCATGCCGGTGACTGATATCGATCTTGGGCAGGGCTGCCTTGAGTTCCTTTACCCCCGCGTCCGTGACTGCGGTGAACACGACTTCCAGCGTCCGCAAGTTCTTGAGGTCCTTCAGCTCTTTGAGCCCCGTGTCCGTAACTTTGGTGCCGTTGAGGTATAGAGTCTGCAAGCTCTTGAGTTCCTTCAGCTCCTTCAACCCGGTGTCCGTGACTGCGGTGACGCTGAGGTACAGCGTCTGCAAGCGCTTAAGCTCTTTCAACTCCTTCAGCCCCACATCCGTGACCTTGGTGTTGTCGAGGTCCAGCCTTTGCAAGCTCTTGAGTTCCTTCAACTCCTTCAGGCCTGCGTCCGTGATTTTGGTGTCGCGGAGGTTCAGCGCCTGCAAACTTTTGAGTTCCTTCAGCATCTTCAGCCCCGCGTTTGTGACCTTGGTGTAGCCGAGGCCCAGCGACTGCAAGTTCTTGAGCTCCTTCAACTCCTTCAACCCCGCATCTGTGATGTTGTCGCCCAGATCCAGGAACTGCAAGCTTTTGAGTTCCTTCAGCACCTTCAGCCCGGCGTCCGTGACCTTGCTGTTGTCGAGGTCCACGCCGATGACGGGCTGGCCGGGGCGCTTGGCGTCCACCTCCACGCGGCCGCCCAGCTTCTTTATCGCCTCGATGGCCGTCGCCTCGTCTGCCCGGCCGGGGCCTGCCAGGAGCAACAATCCCAGGACAACGCTTCCCGCCCGCCATCGCTGTCGCGACATGATATCCTCCCCGAACATTCGTCACGCACTTCATAGAGGGCGGCGGAAGTTTCTTTGATAATTGATCCGGTGTTTCTGCCTACCGGATCATCACCGCGGCATCAAGATTGAGGATGGCATTGGCCACCGCCGTGGCAGCGGCAAGCTCGACCGGGTCGAGTTCCCCGGCTGCCGTGTGTTCGCCAATGTGCAGATATTTCTTGGCGCTGGCCGGATCTTTCCGGAACAGGGCCCACTCCGTTTCGTAAAGCCTTGTCACGAGTTTCAGCTCCGCATCCGTGGGCTTGCGCGTGGCGCCGGCGCGAAAGGCGAAGACGAGACGGTCCTCGCGCGTGGCGCCGCCTTCGCGCAACATGCGTTCGCCAAGCCCGCGAGCAGCCTCGACGAACTGCGGATCGTTGAGAAGCACCAACGGCTGCAAGGGAGTGCTGGTCGATTGCCGGCGCACGACACAGACTTCTCGGCTGGGCGTGTCGAAGGTGAGCATGTTGGGCGGTGGGGAAGTCCGCCGCCAGAACGTATACAGACTGCGGCGATAGAGGCCTTCGCCCTTGTCCGCCACATAGGCAGGCAAGAAGGCGTTTTGCTCTCTCCAGAGGCCGGGCGGCTGGTACGGCTTCACCGGCGGGCCGCCGATTTTCTCGACCAGCAGAGCACCCGCTGCCAGCGCCGCATCACGAAGTTCCTCGGCTGACAGACGCCGGCTCGGACCGCGCGCCAGCAGGAGATTATCCGGATCACGCTCGCGAAGCTGCGGCGTGGCCGCGGAGCGTTGCCGGTAGGTCGATGAGAGAACGATCTTCTTGCACAGCGCTTTGACGTCCCAACCGGAACCGATGAACTCGCGCGCCAGCCAGTCGAGCAGTTCCGGATGGGTCGGCAGGGCGCCCTGCGTGCCGAAGTTTTCCGTCGTCGCCACGATGCCCCGGCCGAAAAACGTTTGCCAGAAGTGATTGACGGCCACGCGCGCCGTCAGTGGATGATTCGGCTCGGTTAGCCAGCGCGCCAGCCCCAGGCGATTGCGCGGCGCATCCTTCGGGAAAGGAACCAAGGTTGCCGGGGTCTGCCGAGCGACCGGCCGGTTCCTGGGGGCATCATAAGCACCGCGCGTGAGGATGTAGGCCTGGCGAGGCTGCGGCATTTCTTGCATCGTCATGATCTCGAAGACACCGGTCTGCGCTGCGAACAGACGCTCGCGGGCCTGGCGAAGCTCCTCTCGAGCCTTCACTGCGTCCGTGTCCACGGCGCTAAAATAATAGGATCGAAGAGCCGGCTCATCTTTGCGTGCCAGGGCTTCGGCGAGGGCCTTGCCGTCGTGAAGGTGGGCGATTTCGACGGCGGTCAAAGCCCGGTTGTAGATACGGAGTTCGTCGAGCAGTCCGTCCTTCAGGCCTGTGGAGCGGAAGCGGGCGCCGAAAGCGAAGCCGCTTTGTCCGCCGTTGTACGTGGCCCCGCCTCCCGACTCGGTGTTCTTGCACAGGTTGTCGCGCACCACCTCAGTCTCGGCGAGTTTGCCGTCGAGATAAATATGGAGGCCGGCTGCCTTGCCGGAGGCGTCGTGGGTTACGGCAACATAGACCCATTGGTTGGCGGGCAGAACCGTCCGCGTCTGCACGGCCATCACATTGCCGGGCCAGAAGCGAATCAAGCCGAAGAACAGCCGGCCCTCAGCAAAGGACAACTCGGTGCCGTGGAATCCCGTATCCGTCCCGCTCTGGCAGTGGAAGACGATCCCTTGCTTCATAATTGCTGGCGTGCGGAGCCAGAACGATGCCGTGAAGGGCTGGCCACGGTCGAGATTCCCGGCCACGCGCGGAAACGTGGCCGCCTCATCGCCATTGAACTGTAACGCTTTGCCGATCTTTCCCGGCACGAGCTTATTGGCGGCGGAAGTGGAGGCGGAATTCTTCGCATCGGCAAGGTTGTCAAGCTGGTTCTTTGCTGTGATTGCATCCAGAGGATAGTAGCCGACCAGGCCCGGAATATCCGGCCTGGGATGGGTGCATCCGAGCCAGTCGCGAAAGGCAGCTTCCCGCGATTTCTCCATCTCCCGGAGCCGGGCTTCGCGCGCGGCCACATCGCCGGCAAGCCGGGCCAGTGTCCATTCCTGCGCGGACGTCGGCAGCAGGAGTGCGGGTGTCGGCCGGAAGTGGGAATTGTCGTAGGTGCCCCACTCATCGATGCTGTTAAAGAACGCCCCCAGCCCGTAGTAGTCCGCCATCGTAAGCGGATCGAACTTGTGATCGTGGCAGCGGGCGCATTCGAGCGTCAAGCCGAGAAAGGCTGTGGCAACGGTGTGCACGCGATCCGACACATACTCGTTGCGGAATTCCTCGGGAATGCTGCCGCCTTCGTTGGTCATGCGGTTGAGCCGGCAAAACGCGGTGGCCAGCCGCTGCTCGCGCGTGGGATGGTCGAGCAGGTCGCCGGCCAATTGCCAGGTGATGAATCTATCGAACGGGAGGTTGTCGTTGAACGCCTTGATAACCCAATCGCGCCACGGCCAGACATGCGTGTCGCCGTCGGCCTGATAACCGAAGGAATCCGCGTACCGCGCCAGGTCCAGCCAATCCTGAGCGAGACGCTCGCCGAAGTGCGGCGAGGCAAGCAGGCGGTCCACGACCTTTTCAAACGCTTGCGGCGAACGGTCCAAAAGAAAAGCATCCGTGTCGTCTTGTCTGGGCGGCAGCCCCGTGAGATCGAACGTGACCCGGCGGATCCAGTCCTCGCGCGGTGCGGGCGGCGAAGGCTTCCAGCCTTCCCGATCAAGGCGCGCCAGCACGAAGCAGTCAAGCGGATTGGCCGGCCAGGAACTGTTCGAGACGTTCGGCAGCAGCACCTTGTCCGGCAACGGCTGGAAAGCCCAGTGCGGCTTGTATTCCGCGCCCTGGGCAATCCACTGACGGATGAGTTCGATCTCTTTCGGACTCAGGCTAAGGTTGGATTTGGGCGGCGGCATATGACTCTTATCGCTGGCCGTGATTCGCCGAATGAGTTCGCTTTCCTCGGGCTTCCCGGGAACTATCACACCGGCGTCGATAGCGCCATTGGGCGTGTCCAGGCGCAGATCGGCCTTGCGCGGTTTCGGATCAGGGCCATGGCAGGCATAGCAGCGGTCGGCAAGGAGCGGGCGAATTTGAAAGTTATAGTCGACCTTCTCCTTGGCCCCCGCCAACACCGCTTTGCCTGCGAACGTGACGGAAAACAGAGCGGTCATGATCGACATGGGAAGCAGAAGCAGCTTCCTCGAGAGCATGTGCGAATCTCCAAAGCTGTGGCCAGAGCAATAAGGCAGGACTCATGGGCAGCGAAAGCAAGCGTTGCCGCCCCTGTATATGATAAGCGCCTGATGCCGCCCCTGGCCAACTCGTCTGCCCTTCCGGCACAGTCTTCGGTAAAATCGTCTTTGTCAATGCTTCTCGATCGCTCGAGAATAATGCCATGAACACAAAAAGAGTCCAGATTGTTGATCTCGGCCGCGGGCCGCAGATTGAAGGCCACCGGTTGACCGTGATGGATGTGTTCTATTACCTGCACCGTGGCTACGACTTCGACTTCATCCACCAGGCCATGCCGAGCCTGACGCGCGCGCAATTCGACGCCGTTGTCGAGTACGTTCGCCTGCATCATGATGAATTGGCCGAAAAGGACCGCCGCGTAGAGGAGTTCCACGAAAGCGGCATGGACGCCCAGCGCTCCCGAGGCGGGGTTTTCGCCGAGAGCGAGGAAAACCTGAGCACGGCAGAGCGCGTAAGTCGGCTCAGGGAAAAAATGGAGCGGAAGCTGGCGGAGAAGAACGGTGCCCGTCATCCTGATTGACACCAATATCGAAGGGCAAGGCGCGCACATCTGGTTGCGGTTGCAGAGTCAAGCATGGCGCGACTTCACGACGAACCTCGACGTAACCTTACAAACGTTTCGCGAAGTGGGCCTTGAGCAGGCGTCCACCGATGACGCGGTCTGGCGCTTCTGCCAGGCCCATGATTACTACCTGCTTACCAGCAATCGCAACGAAGACTCGGACGACTCGCTTGTTCGTAAGCACCGTAGCCGCTACAATACGTGCACTAACACGTATTAGGGGAGGCGGCCATGCAAAAAAAACTAACCATTACGGTTGACGAGCGCGTTTACGAGGGGCTGCACACCGTAGTCGGGCGGCGGCGCATCAGCCAGTTCATCGAGTCCCTGGTGCGGCCTTACGTCATCGGCAAGGATCTCGAAATCGCTTACCAACAGATGGCCCAGGAGGAAGCGCGCGAAGCGGAAGCGCTCGACTGGGCCGAGGCGACCGTGGGAGACGTAGCCGATGAAACGCGGTGACGTCTGGTGGGTCAATTCTGAGCCCGCGGTTGGGGGCGAGGTGCGCAAGGAACGGCCCGCCGTCATTGTCAGCAATGACGCCGCCAACAAACATCTCAATCGCGTGCAGGTCGTCCCTTTGACCACGAGCGTGGAACGGCTCTACCCCAGCGAGGCCCTTGTGACGGTGCGGGGCAAGAAACACAAGGCCATGGCAGACCAGCTGACTACCGTGAGCAAGCGCCGTCTCCAGAACTGCGTCGGCAGCCTGTCCAAGATCGATATGCAGGCCGTTGAACAGGCCATCAAGGTACAACTCGGGCTGACATGACGAATCCTAACTGGCGAAGATGCGGTCCATCCGCGTGGCCAGATCTTTGAGGGCGGCGTCGTCCTTGGATTGATCGCCCGGCTGCTCGGAGATGCCCCAGCCCTCGTAGCCGACGGTATCCAGGGCCTTCATGATCGCCGACCAGTGATTGCTGCCGTCGAGGAAGTGGACGTTGAAGCCTTCGTAAAGTTTCAGTGATTGCTTGGCCTTGTCGCGGCTGTATTCCTTGACGTGCAGCTTGAGAATGCGTCTGCCGAGAACGGGGATCCAGGTCTCAGGATCGCTGTAGCGGACCACGTTGCCGATGTCAAAATGCCAGCCGACCTGATCGCTGTCGATGGCGTCGAGGAGATCCTTCGCCTGCTCCGGCTTGGTGATAAAATCGTTCCACACGTTTTCGATCGCGATTTTCACGCCCAGATCCTTGGCTTGGGGAACCGCCTTGCGAATTTCCGCGACGCAACGATTGAAACAATCTTCATACGATACATCTTTTTGGACCTTGCCGGGGACAAGCAGCACCGAACTGGCGCCGTAGCGCTGGGCGTCCTTGAGCGCTTGCAACAACCCTTCCAGGCCCTCCTTGCGAACCTTCGCGCGCGGATCGGAGAGCGGCTTCGACCAATGGCTGCTGCAGCACACACTGGCCGCCTTGAGCCCGGTGGTTTCGAGCGCCTTCTGCACCTCGTCCTGATTCATGTGGCTCATCGGCTCCACGCCTTCAAAGCCTGCCTCCTTGCACGCCTTGAATTTCTCCATCACTGTGCCGGGGTAGCTGATGGTGGCGTACATGATGGCCTTCTTGATGTTGCGCTTCTTGTCCCCGGCCGGTGCTCCGGTGGCAGTAACAGGCAAGGCAGTCGCGGCCAAGGCGCTGGCCCCAAACTTCACAAATTCACGGCGGTTTAACTCGTTTCGCATACTTGGCTCCTTGGACAACTGCTAGAATACGAAGGTCTGACTCCCAAGACTCCTCGCGCTTCGCAGAATAGGAAGATATTCGCTAATGCTTCGCACTGCAACTAGTAATCTGCCGCCCGAGCAACAACAGCGCCTGCATGCCGACTTCCTGGCAAACGAAGCCGACTATCTTCGCATGCGCGACCGCTTGCTGAATCAATACCGAGGGCAGTGGGTAGCCATTCAGGGTGGGCATGTCATCTCAGCGAGCAAGGATCTTCAGGTTGTCACCGAGAAAGCTGCGGCCCTGGGCGGGCATCCCTACATTGCCTTCGTGGGGGGCGAGGAACAAATAGTCTTCCGCGTTCGCCGAGTGGAGTTTCAATACGATACTAGTTACCAACCAGTTTCCCTGCCGCGCGTCACAGTCGCTTTCTCAAACTTCGCGCAAACGCATTCACAGACGTTCGGTGATGTAGTCCCGGACATTGGTGCCGACTTGTGTGTCCTACCGGACAGTGATTGCAATTCGTTCGACCTATTTAGTTCCCCGTACTTCACGGCGATTTCAAGCGGCGTTGTGGGAGCATCCGTGACGACTCTAATCTACCACGGCAAGGCAGCTGTGGCTGGCGGTCTGTTTTCCGCGTTGATTCAACCAGTCGCTCAAGGGCAGGATCGATTAATCGGCCGAGACGTGCTCAATCAGCTTCGCGTTTTGTTCGACGGGCCCGCGCAAAAAGTGGTCATTGACCCGTAGGAGCGGCACTCCTTTTTCCGCACTAAGCCGAAATCCGCAGCGACTGGCACGTGGCGATGTAGCTATCTTCCAACCGTACGGGGACGCATAAATCCAAGGTCAACCACAGAGGCATTTCTGGCAGCGCATGGCCCAACTTCAACACTTCAGGCCATACTTCAACACGTGGATTCTTGCGCACGGTGACTGCCCGATAGGCCGTCGCGTATAGTCCCGTCGGCGAGTGCCAGACCCGTCGGCGATCCTTGACCTCGAGCGCAGCAAACAACTCCTTGTGCAGGTTTGCCGACCGCGCCGTGACGACATCGACGATCATCACGCCAATGCCGTGCTTGAGATAACCGGCGCATTTGGCCGCAAAGGTTCGCCGGCTGCCTGCCCGGTCCTTATTCGCAGGGCTGACCAACTCGATTGCGGCACGCAGTTCCGCGCCGCCCAGGTCCTGGTACACGAGCACTTCGTAGCTGTCCAGGTGTGCGAAGTCAACCTTGGCCGTAATCTTTGGTCGTGGAGGAGACCAGACGACACTCTCCTTGACGCGGTCCTTGCCGTTGGACGACCTCAACTCCATCGTGGCAACGTCGATTTCCAATTCCGGTCCCAGACTGATTTCCGACTCGGCGAAATAGTCGGCAGGCAGGGTCTGCTGGTTGAGCTGCTGCGCGATAAAGGTAGCCCAGGAGTGGTGAAATCCCTCCCAGCGACGCGGACCGTGCAAGGGCGGGTGGAAGTGATCCAGCAACGGCATAGCTTGCCTCCCAAATGCGCAACCGCACTAATGCCCGTGGCCGTGATTGTGCGCTCCCTGAAACAGTTTATGGTGCTCGTCGCCGCGCGCGATGATGTAGGCGAGCAGGTCCAGGATCTCCTCGCGCGACAGCTTGTCCAGCAGTCCCTTGGGCATGATCGACGTGTCGGACTTTTTCTTTTCAGCCACAGCCGCTTTCTTGATCACAATGGGTTGGGACTTGGCGAGCGGGTTTTCGATTACCTTGTACGCGTCCGGCGTCTCCTCGAGAATCAGTCCCGTGATCAGTTTGCCGGAGTTGGTCTCGATGATGTACGTGTAGTATTTCTCGTTAATTCGGAACGAAGGCTCAAGGATGTCCTTCAAAATGTCCGCAGGCTTGAGCTTGGGATCGAGCTTCGTCAGATCGGGGCCGAGATCCGTGCCGGCGCCGTTCAGCTTGTGGCAAGATACACAGCTTGCCACCTGGAAAATCTGCTTGGCGTTGCTGAGCGAGCGGCCGTGGTCGAGCTGTTCGACGGCGGAGGCCAGCTCCTCGAACTTCCACTCCTTGCGCGGGCGATTGAACTTCAAGAGCTCGTCCGCAATCGGTAAGGGATGCTTGGCCAGATAAGTCTCGGCATCGGCAAGATATTCGTCCAGGTCTTCCAGGACATAGAGGGCCCCGTACATGCGCCGCCAGTGGCCCGGGTAGGTGCAGACGTATGGATAGACGCCGGGTTGCGGAGGCGCGGTGAAGCTCAACTTTTGCGTGCCGCGCGGCTGGAGCAGCCGGCTGGATAGCAGAATCTTTCCGGAAGGCGGTACATACTGCCGGTCCGCGGCGCCGGGCTGCGTGGCCGTGGCCTCGGCCAGCGTGCCGATCTCCTCGAGTGCTCCCGGCTGGGTGATGACAAAATTGTGCGGCATGAGATCGTTGTTCTCAAAGACGATCTCCACCGGCTTGCCCGCCCGTACCGCTATGCGCTCCTTGTTGTAGAGCATCTGCTCAGGCACGGTGGCGATGTGGATAACGCGCACGCCCAGCTCGCCGAGCTCCCTACGTGCTTGCTTCGCTTCCGCAAGAGGCAGCAGGCCGGCAAGAGAGTCGGCAAGCTGCATGGCATCCAGGACCGCGGGCGAGGTGCGTTCCGACGCCGGGACTTTGCGGACATAGCTGAGAACTTCGTTGAGGAGCGGCCTGGCTTCTTCCTTGGGCCAGTAGGCGACGGGGATGCGCTGAAGCGCCTGGACAGCCGCTGTCCGATCGACTTCCTCGCGGACGAAGCGTGCCAGGGACTTGAAGGCCTCCGCTTCCTGGCCGCGGACCGACGTCAGCGCGTTCATGGCGGCATGGCGAATGGCGCGCTCGGGCGATGCAGGGCTGATCTCGTAGATAGCCTTTTCAGTGGGTGCGGCAAGCTTCGTTTTTTCGAAGACGGCACGGCGAGTGTAGTCAAGCACCCTGAGCGTGAAGTTGTTCAGGCGCTTGCCGAGGCCATCGTCGGTGCGGTTGTAAATGGCGATGGCATCGATGGCAAACTCAGCGCCGAGGTCCACCTCCCACCAGGGACTTTGCGTATTCTCTTCGGAATGCGTTTGCCCGCCGTCGCTCCACTTGCCGCTGGTGTTGCCGTCGATCGCCTTGCTTGCTTCACCGCCGTTGGCCGTGTTCTTTTGAGTGGCCTTGCCTTCGCGGGCGACGTTGCGGCCGTCACTGTAGACCTCGACCTCGGCCAGCGTCAGTGTCTTCCTTCTGCCGGGCAGCTCCACACGCACATAACGGCCGAGGATTGGCTTGGCGTTCGGTGTTTGGGAAGCCAGCTCAGCCGGCAAGGCATGGAGCAACGGTTCCACCTTGGGATAGAGGCTGGCGCGTTGGCCGGGATCGCGAATGAGCGGCATGGCGCTCACCAGGTCGCGCAAAGCGGATGACGACCGGATCCCGAGCGACCAGGCCTTGTCGACGTTGCCGTCGGCGGCGATCAACGCCACGTAGCCGAGTTCGCGCGTCACCGGGGTCTTCGCCTGCGTGGCGAGCTTCTCTAGCTGATTACGAATTCCCGCCAGTTCGGGGGCAGTCCGGCTGGTCAGGAGGCGAACCAGGTCGAACAGGACACTTTCTTCCTGAGTCTTCGAGCGTTCATCCTGGCCGTGAATCGCGTCGAGCAGCACTTCAAGCTGGCCCCTGTGCTCCAGCTTGGCCAGACCGTTGACCGCCTCAGCACGGGCCTCGTCGCGCACGCCCTTGCGGGCGAGAAGCTCCTGGTAGACGGCAGGACTGGGCTTCATCTTCAGCAGGTCATCGGTGTTTACGGTCCGCAGGAAGTAACGCGCCCCGGCAGGAGTCGTGAAAGAAATCGTTTCGCCCGCGGCGATGGCTTTTCGGACAAAGGGATCGAGGGCTTTCATCGTTTCCGCGCGGACGAAGTCATGATACTCGTCTGCTGGATGCTCATCGGCAATGAGCACGACTTCGACGGCCTCAGGTACGGTGAAGAAGCTGGCGGCGCGCACCGCTTCTAGCCGAACGCGCGGCTGGGCGTCGGCAGCCAATCGTTTCAGCAATTCCAGGGCTTCAGGCACCCGGTCGCGCCAGTAGCAGAGCACGCGCGTAGCCGCGGCTCGAGCATGGAAATCCTGCGCGTGAAGCACGCGCTTCAGCAGCTCCATGTCCACGACATTGTGCGATTGGTGCAGCCACAGTCCTTCGAGGACATTGTGCTCGTACTGGGGATCGTTCCGGTCGAGATTGGCAACCCATTTGTCTGCCGCGGCAATGACCTGGTCGCTGTCGCGGCCGCTCAGCTCGATGCGGGCGCGGTAGCGAACGCGATCTTCCGGCTCCTTGAAGAGATCGAGCAATTTCTCAATCGGCTCGCCTGCGATTTTCGCCGGCGTCAACAACGGCCGGTCTTCATACGTGATGCGGTAAATGCGGCCATGCGTGCGGTCGCGATTGGGATCGCGCAGATGGTGCTGCATGTGGCCGATGATGGGGTTCTGCCAATCGAGGAAATAAATGGACCCGTCCGGCGCAATCTTGATATCGGATGGCCGGAAGTTGGGATCGCTGGAAAAAACCAGGCGCTCCGCCTCGGTGCCCGCCAAGCTGGCGCCCTTGTCGCGTATCCTATATTGGAGGATGCCCTGGTAGCCGATCACGTTTGCCACCAGCAAATTGCCCTGCATCTCATCCGGGAAATGCCGGCTGGAAAGGATTTCGATGCCGGGGCAAGGGCGTGTCCACTGCTGATAAACCTGCGGCGGGTGCGGGTGCTTCTGCGGAAACTCGAGATGACCCGAGAACAGGGCGGCATCATAGGGCTGAGCGCCGGTGCCGTCCACGACAATGTCTTGCCCCCAGTAGTTGAAGACGTGGCCGTGCGGGTTGGCAAAGGGATAGGTGACGTAAACGTCGAACTTCTGCGTGCGCGGCTCGTAACGGAAGACGCCGGCGTTGGCCAGCCTTCGCGGCGGGCCGTAAGGCGTCTCTACCTGGCTGTGGTGAAACGTGCCTTCCTGGAAGTACACGGCTCCGCCCGGATCAAGCGTAAAGCTGTTGGAAGTATGGTGCGTGTCGGCGGAGTCCAGCCCTTCGACCAGGCGAACGCGGACATCGGCCTTGTCGCCGCCGGTTGTGTCTTTCAAAAACAGCAGGCCAGGCGCCTGCGCAAGCAGCACCCCGTTGTTATAAAACTCAAACCCGGTCGGGCAGTGCAGGTGGTCGGCGAACACCGTGCACTTGTCCGCCTTGCCGGCGCCTTTGGTGTCCTCGAGGATGAGGAGCTTGTCGTTCATCTCCTCCTTGGGCTTCCAGTGCGGATAGCTTGGCCACGCCGCCACCCACAGCCGGCCTTTGGTGTCGAACGCCATCTGCACGGGCTTGGCAAGCTCCGGAAACTCCTTCTCGGAGGCGAAGAGGGTGACCTTCATGCCCTTGGCTAGCGTCATCTTCTGGATGGCGTCTTCACCGTCGAGAAAGAGATTCGTGCCGTTTGGCCCGGGTCCGGGCTTGTTTGTAGTTACCGGAATGAACGGCGGCGTATTGCTGTCGTCCACCTTAAGATCGTCACCCCGCGCGACCGCCCAAATGCGTTTGTCGCGGTTGGCCGCCATCACGTCCAGCACCTGCATCTCGCGCTGCATGACCATGCGGTTGGAGATGCCGTTGTAGACCAGGTCGGCCCGGCCGCCAAAGACGTTGTAGCCGTCCAGCGTGCGATAGCGCTCGAACCAGTAGAAGTTCTTGTCGAGCACGGCCTGGCGAAGCTTTTCGAACGCTTGCTTGTCCTGCGTCAGCTCTGGCTCTTTCTCAAAGAGGGCACGGTCGATGGCGCGAGCGATTTGGTAATTGCCGCTTTCATTCGCGTGAATGCCGTTAAGCGTGAACGGCCCGGATTCCTTGCCGTACAATTCGCGCGTGGCCTTGAATAAATCGACAAAGGGAACGCGGTTGGCCCCGGCGACCTCGCCCATGGCGGCAACGTAGAGTTCAAGGCGTTTGTTGTTTTCGGTGCCGTCAGGCAGATTGCGGTCGTGCAGATTCTCGTGCGGGATGGGCGAGAAAAGGACCAGCCGTGGTGCGCTCTTGCCGTTGTATTTTTCTTTGAGCGTATGCTTGACGAAAGCGTCGAGGTCCGCTTTGAACTTATTGAGCCCGGCCGCGCCACCGAAGGACTCGTTGTAGCCAAAAAAAGCGAACACAACGTCGGCCTTTTCCTTGCTGAGCCATTCATCCGGAGTGCCGAACATGGCCGAGCGCAGCCGCAGCGTCAGCTCATCGCCGGAAAAGCCCAGGTCACGGAACATGAGCTGGAGTTTCGGGAAACGGGTTTGAAACAGCGTTTCCAGCCAGCCGTCGTGCTGCATGCGGTCGGCGAGCGTGTTGCCGATAAGACAGATGTGATCGCCTTGCTTGAGGTTGAATCCAGAGGAGGCCTTGGAAGCATCATCGGCATTCACGGACAGGCGGGCGGCAAGAAGCGCCAGCCCGGTCAGCACGGCGGCCAGAGTGCCAAGGACGATGCCACAATGCCAGGGACAGCGGTAGCCAGGTACAGCCATCAACGATCTCCCTTGAGGTCGGCGGGGTTTGCTTCGCTATATCGTAACAGAGCGAAAATGAGGCGGGTTGTCCAGAACCTTTTATGTTAAAATCCCTGACACTGGAGCATGCTCCTCGACGCCGGTCAAGCGCATGTCGAGGCCTTGCACCTTGTAAGTGAGCCGCTTGTGGTCGATGCCCAGGCAGTGCAGGATGGTGGCGTTGAGGTCGTGGATGTGCACCGGGTTCTCGACAATGTTGTAGCAGAAGTCGTCCGTTTTGCCGTAGACGATGCCCGGCTTGACGCCGCCGCCGGCCATCCAGATGGTGAAGCAGCGCGGATGATGGTCGCGGCCGTAGTTCTCGCGCGTGAGCTTGCCCTGGCAATAGATGGTCCGTCCAAATTCGCCGCCCCAGATCACCAGTGTCTCGTCGAGCATGCCGCGCTGCTTGAGGTCCTTGATCAGGGCGTAACACGGCTGATCGACATCCCGGCACTGGTTGGGCAGGTCGCTGGCGACGTTAAAGTGCTGGTCCCAGCCGCGGTGGAAAATCTGAATGAAGCGCACGCCGCGCTCAGCCAGCCGGCGTGCCAGCAGGCAGCTCGCCGCAAAGGTGCCGGGCTTGTGCACGTCGGGGCCATACATGTCCGTAATGCGTTTGGGTTCTCCGGCGAGGTCGGTCAGCTCGGGGACGGACGACTGCATCCGGAACGCCATCTCATACTGGGCGATGCGGGCTTGCGTCTCCGGATCAGCGACTTCATCGAGTTGTTTCTGGTTTAACCGGGCCAGGGAATCCAGCATGCGCCGCCTGGTCTGCGCGCTGACTCCGGGCGGGTTGGAGAGAAACAGCACCGGGTCGCCTTTGGAGCGCAGAGCCACGCCTTGGTACTTGCTGGGCAAAAAGCCGGCGCCCCAGAGGCGGTTGTAGATTGCCTGTGCCTCTTTGCGGCCGGTCCACGAAGCGGTCATGACCACAAATGCCGGCAGATTCCTGTTTTCGCTGCCGAGGCCATAGCTCAGCCACGCGCCTAAACTGGCCCGGCCGGGCAACTGATGACCAGTGCAAATATATGTAACGGCCGGGTCGTGGTTGATGGCTTCCGTCCACACCGATTTGACGATGGCAATGTCATCAACCATCCTGGCGGTCCACGGCATCAGCTCGCTGACCCAGGTCCCTGCCTTGCCGTGCTGCGCGAACTTGTACTTGGAAGGGGCGATAGGGAAGCGCGTTTGTCCGCTCGTCATGGTCGTGAGGCGCTGGCCTTTGCGGATCGATTCCGGCAGGTCCTTGTCGAACAGCTCGGCCATCTGCGGTTTATAGTCGAAGAGATCCATCTGCGATGGGCCTTCATTCATGAAGAGATAGATGGCCCGCTTGGCCTTGGGGGCGAAGTGCGGCAGATCGCCAAGCCCGCCGGTTGGCGAGATCGTCGCAGCCCCTGCCCTGGCCGGCAAGAGCGAGGTCAAGGCCGCCGTGCCGAGGCCCAGGGCGCTACGGCCGAAGAAATGCCGACGGGTTATGGATTGAGAGTGCTCAAACACTGGATTCATGGGAATCGCTCCCGACCGTGCGACATGTTAATGCAATAATCTTGTCAACGCTTTGCCTTACCGCCGCGCGCAGGCTGCCTTGCATTGGAGTCTTTCGCTGCTGCAATTACCTTCGTAGCTCCTGAGCTCGAAACCTCGTGATCTTCAAGATATTCATCCAAAAGTTCCCAGAAGCGCTTCATTGCTTCAGCTTCGTCGGCGCTGTAGAGAACAATGGTCTCTTCCCAGCTACGCTGGCTTGATCCAAACCGCTTGTGAATCCAGTCTCGGAAATCAGGCAAGAACTCATCGGCTGCGCTGATGCCATGGGTCTGCAGCGCATGCTCATAACCCCGAAGGAATGCAGCCAGTCGCGTTAGCGAAGGTGTGCCAATATACGTGCCCAGCCGGTCGCGCATCTCCTTCAAAAGGCAAAGTACTTGTGCCACGATCCTGCCTGCCATTTTGCGTGATCGTCGACCGACCTTCATCATAACTGAGGCAGACCATGAAGTCGCGGCCCGCCTTGCCTCGAATTTCGACTAACCGCCCACCGTATCCAGCGGCTTGCAGCGCGGCCTTGATGTTTTGAGCACATTCTTGGCATTGGAAGACATCGAAGCCAGACGCCGCCTTTGACGCTACGGTCTGCGGATCTTCTGCTGGCACGCCTGCGCTCCCTAGCCTTTATTAACTACTTCATCGAGGTTGAGCAGCAGGTTGGCAATCATCGTGCACGCGGCTAAGTCGCTTGCCTTCAAGCTGGCGTCCGGCTTCGATTCGCCGATAGTGATCAAACTCCTAGCTCCCTTCAAATCGCGGCTGTAGGTTGCCAGATGCTCTTCATACTCGTTGACTAGTTCGGCTAATTCCTTACCATCCGGTGAGCGGGACGTCGCAAGGCGAAACATATAGGCGATCTTTGCCTCCGGCTTTCCCTTGCATTCATGCATGGTTCGCTCTGCCAGGGCGCGGGCGCATTCGACATACTGCGTTTCGTTGAGCAGCAAAAGAGCCTGCAAGGGAGTGTTCGTTCGCTCGCGACGCACGGTGCAGGCTTCGCGCGAGGGGGCGTCGAAGGCGTTCATTTGCGGTGGCGAGGCGGTGCGTTTCCAGAAGGTGTAGAGGCTGCGGCGATGGATTTTTTCCGCGCCGGTGTCGGGCACAAATTTTGCCGTATTGCTCGTAACGTAGCCTACTGCTTCCCACAGCCCGGCCGGCTGCGGCGGCTTGACACTCGGCCCGCCGGTCTTCTCAACGAGCAAGCCGCTCACAAACAGGGCCTGGTCGCGGATGGTTTCCGCATCTAGCCGGAAACGCGGGCCGCGCGAGAGCAGACGGTTTGCCGGGTCCTTCGCCAGCCGGTCGGCCGTGATACGCGAGGACTGGCGGTAGGTTGCACTCATCACGAGCCGCTTCATGAACTTCTTAACATCCCAGCCGTCTTCACGAAACTGCACCGCCAGCCAGTCGAGCAGTTCCGGATGGCTGGGTGGCTCGCTTTGCATGCCGAGATCTTCGGACGTCTTCACGAGACCGGTGCCGAATAACTGTTGCCAGAAGCGATTGACCGCCACGCGGGCCGTGAGTGGATGCTCGGGCCTGACGAGCCATTGGGCGAAGCCGAGGCGATTGCGTGGTAGGCCCTGCGGCAGAGGTGGCAAGAAGGCAGGCGTGTCACGGCCGACGGGGGCGCCGCGGCGATCGTATTCGCCGCGCGTAAGAATGTACGCCGGTCGCGGCGTCGGCAACTCCTTGGAAACGAGCGATATTGGTATTAGCCTATCCAGCTGATCGCGCTCCTTTTCCGCCTGGGCGAGTTGACGGCGGAGCGGCTCGAAGGTCGAGCGCGTTTTTGTGTAGACGGTTTCAATGAAGTAGTCGCGCAGTTGCTGCTTCTGGCTCTCGCTGCGTTTTGCCGGCTCCAGCTTGATGACGGCTTGCAAAGGCTTGGGCAATCCTGCTCCCTTGCTTTCCTGCTGCGCCTTCAGCCACTTCGCGAGCGTATCGAATTTTTGCTCACCTTGCGGCGTGCGCGTGACAATGCCGGCCCGGTCCCAGTAGACGGTGCCGTCATGCTGGGTAAAGGCCCAGCCGTTGATCACCATGCCGGGCTTCAGGCCGACCTTGCTTGACGGGACCTCCAGACGCACCCATTTGCCAGGCGAAGGCAGCGGCCCCATGTGGCGGCGTTCCGTGGAACTGTCTGCTCCCCATGAAATAAGGTTGTCGCCCCAGTACGCGCGATGTTTCCAGTCTCCCGTGTTCCACTGGAGCATGATCTCCTTGGGAGGTCGGGCTGGATCGAGATAGGCATAAGCGAACAGCGTATCGTCTGCGCCGACGATTAGCCCGGGACGGGCATCCTGGAAGACCAACTGGCCGAGCCCCTGGCTCGTGCGCACCACCGATCGACTGCCGCTGAAAACCGGATGAGCGGGTTTCTCGGTGAAGCGCCAGGGCCCGTTGATGCCGCCGTCACTGACCTCGCGGGCCCCGGCGGGAATGCCGTCGTCGATCCAAATATACTCCGCTCGGCGAATCTCTTGCGCTGCCTTTGTTTCCGTGCCGTCGTCAATCTTCACCTTGGCCAGTTCTGTGACTATGGTGCGCTTGAGCGCGGCCACTTTTTGTTCGAGCCGCTCAAGTTGGGTCCGCTGCTCCGCTGCGGCGACTTTTACAATCGGGGGATACCGGGCGGCGTTGCCGTCCAGCGGTTTATCGTCAAGGCTGTTAAAAATCGCGAAAAGCTGGTAGTAGTCCTTGGTCTTGATTGGATCGTACTTGTGGTCGTGGCAGCGGGCGCAGCCGGTCGTCAGGCCCATAAAGACGATGCCGGTGGTATCGACGCGATCATCCACGTTGCGGACATAGACTTCCTCGTCAATCGAGCCGCCCTCGCTGGTTGTGACGTGGCAGCGATTGAAGCCGCTAGCCACAATCTGATCGAGCGTGGCGTTAGGCAGCATGTCGCCGGCCAGTTGTTCGATGATGAAGCGGTCGTAAGGGAAGTTATTGTTGAACGCCTTGATGACCCACTCTCGATAAGGCCACATCTCGCGGTAGTTGTCGAGGTGCAGTCCGTGCGTATCGCCGTAGCGGGCGGCGTCGAGCCAGTAGCGGGTCATGTGCTCGCCGTAGCGTGACGACTCCAGCAGCCGGTTCACGACGCGTTCGTAAGCCTCTGGCGAGGAGTCCCCGAGAAACGCGTCGATCTCCGCTGGCGTTGGCGGCAGGCCGGTCAAATCCAGGGTGACGCGCCGAAGGAGCTTCGCCTTTTCCGCTTCCGGGGAAGGCCGGAACCCCGCCGCTTCGAGCCGCGCCAGAATGAAATAGTCGATGGCATTCCGAGGCCAGGCCTTATCGCCGACCTTGGGAGTGGGTGGTCGTCTTGGCGCAACAAAAGCCCAGTGTTCGGTCCACACTGCACCTTGATCGATCCACTGGCGGAGCAGGGCGATTTGCTCGGTCGTCAAATGCTTGCCGCTCTTGACCGGCGGCATGCGCTCGGAAGTCTCTTCAGCAGTAACACGTTCGATGAGCTTGCTTTCGCCTACCTTCCCGGGAACAATCGCGAAGCCGCCGCCGCGCAATTCCTTAAAGGCGCCCCCCTTCGTGTCCAATCTTAACTTGGCTTTGCGTTGTTTTTCATCCGGGCCGTGGCAGGCGAAGCAGTTATCGGAAAGAAGCGGCAAGATCTGGCGATTGAAATCGATCGTCTGTTGGGTTTGCGGCTTCGCGGCCCGAATCGCGCTACTCTGCTTCAAGCAAAAGAAGGCCATGCTGATTACACAGGCAGCCGCAAACAAGCGTGGAATATGGCAGACGCGTGCGCTCATGGCTGTACCTGTGAGACTTTTTGGGAAAGCTGTGGGCAGGTCATTCGGGGGGCAGTATCGCGGCTCTATTATCCGATGCAGTCATCTTCTAAAAGTGTAGCCGCCTGAAGCTCGGAGGACAAGCAAGCCGTCATCGCGACGGACATCGAATTCCATCCTCTTCGAGGTGTTGCGAATGCAGCATGAGCTTACTTCTTTTTCTCCTCCTTCTTCGCAGCCGGCTTTTTCTCGTCCTTGGGTTTCGCGGCGTCCTTGGATTTGGGCGCGTCCTTCTTTACCTCCGCTTTCTTCTCTTCCTTGGGCAGTTCAAAGCCGCGCACGATTTCGACTTGCGGCAAGGCCTTTTTCAATCGTGCCACGCCGGCATCCGTCACTTTCGTTTGCCAGAGGTACAGACTCCTCAGCTTCTTCATGCCCTCAAGCTGGACGAGGCCCGCGTCTGTAATCGGCGTGCCGTACAGGTTCAGGTATTCCAGGTTGACGAGCCCATGCAAGTTCTCCAGGCCCTTGTCCGTGATCTTCGTGTTCTCCAGGTGCAGTCGCGTGAGCGAGGTCAGCGGCTTCAGGTGGATGGCGTTGGCATCGGTGACTTCCTGGCCGCGAAGGTTCAGGTGGACCAGTCCAGGCAAATCCTTGAGCACGGCCAGGCATTCGTCGCTGAGCTTCTGGTCGCGCTGCTGATAGGAAACTTCCAGATGCTCGTCGTTCTGCGCCAGCTCCATGGCCAGGCCGCCGAGCTGCCCAACCTTGGCGATGGCTTTCAGCTCGGCATCCGTGCGTTTGCTTTTCTCCTGCGACGAGGCGAAGGGCAAGCCAATCATGAGGGTCAGCAAAATCGCCATGGCGATGATCGTTTTCATGGAAGCTCCTCCGGGATCGGACAGTAGTCAGTGGTCCGTAGTCCATAGTCAATAGTCCATAGTCACAGAAAGACGCGGCCGTTTTTGACTATGGACTACTGACAGGTACTGCCGCTCATTTCACTCTGCCGGCGCGCGGAAATCAAGACTTTGTGCCAGGGCGGCGCTGGCCCAGGCCGTGGCGCAGATGGAGATGAACTGGTCGTTGCCGTACGGGTCGCCGTTATCGAAGTAGGTCTGGATTGGCCGCGAGCGCGTCTTCACATACCAGGAGCCGTCCTTCGCCTGCGTCTTGACCAGGTACTGGATGCCGCGCTCGTAAGCCGCGTCCGAGGAGGCCAGGCCAGTTGCCTGCAGCACGAACAAGGCTTGCCCCGTGGCATAGGCGTCGCTCTTCATCTCGACCGTTTGTGACCAGCCGCCGTCCTCGTGCTGCGCCGCTAGCACGCCTGCACGGGCCTTGCGGATTTCGTCCTGGCTGTCGCCCAGCACATGAAGGCCCCACAGCTTGGCCGTTTTGTCCTCCTGACCCTTCAAAGGCGCCCCGCCAAGCCAGCTCCCGGCTTTCGCGGCGGCGGCGTCGAGTTGTGATTTCTGTGAGGCCGTGGCGTATTTCTTCATGCCGGCGCACGCCAGGGCCGTCGCCATGACATAAGACTCTTCCAGCGGCGGCCGGCTCACCTGGCCTTCCCAGTGGCCGTCCGGCTTCTGGGTCTTGAGCAAATAGGTGACCATGGCCTGGGTGGTCGCGTCTGCTTTCCAGTCCGCCAACGACAACGCCCACAGACCATAGCCCACATTCATGGCCCGCCCGCCGATGCCGCGCCCCTGCTTCATGTTGCCGATCTGTGCCTCGAACCACTTGTGCGTGAACTGCGCCTGCGCCTCGAGCACCCTGTCATCGACGGCGAGCCGATGCGCGCGGGCCGTAGTCATGGCCAGCATGGGCAGCGTCTGGTGATGGCACGAGAAGCAATCGCGATGCTTGGGATAATTGGCAGCCGCTTTCTGCAGGAGAGGCAATGACCGGGTCACGGCTGCCGTGGCATCTTTGGATGAGGCTAATTCCGATGCAGTTTGTGCCAACAGCCGTTGTGCTGAGGACAAGGCGATGGCAATCATGACGGAAGGCAGGAGATTACACCCGGTTAATGCCCAGGATTTCATGGCTATCGTCCAGACTCGGTAAGCAGAGCATCAAGGCGGATCGCCAATTCGGCAGGCAGACCTTGCAGAAAACCACGGTCCAGCAAACCCACGTCTATCATATCGCGGAGATGGACACGGTCCTGGTCTCGATTGGCCATCAGTTTCATGGCGACCAGGCCGGACAGCGAGACCACTTGTTTTCCCGCCTCCAGGGTGAGCCGGTCGTCGATGGCCGGGGATGGCAGCAGATACTCGGCTTTCACCTTCTCACCGGCCCACACCAGGTGCACGGCGTGCCGGGGATTTGGATCGGCCCGGTCCAGGAACATGCCGACATCGATCACTTCCAGATAGTCCATCCCGGCAGCCAGAGCCGCGGCGCGGGCTCGAGGCAAATCCTCCCGGCGAAGAAGAATGTCCACGTCCTTCGTGGTGCGCACCGCTGCCGGGTCCCTGGTCGCCACCCACAAGGCGACCGCCTGTCCGCCGACCAGGGCGTATGGAACCGCGCCACTGTCCAGCGCCTTGACAATTCGCTCCAGGCGTTCGGTTACCGCGTCCATGGCCATGACATAGCGCTCCCACAGGCCTTCAGGTTGAACGGCGCTGTCGGGGGCCATCTTTTGCTCCTCGGTGCTGGACGATAGCATGTAAGGAAACGGACTTTCTGCCCTCGATGATTTTACCCGAAAGTTTTCGTGATGAAGATCGCGTACGAGCTTTTCGCCAAAGATATCGCGGAGTTCACTGCCTATGCGCAGCGGCATTCCCCAGGGTTTCGTCGCAAAATGTGGCTGCAGCGGGTCGTGGCTCCCTTGTGTTTGTTCGGTGTACTGTATCTTTGGGCCAGTGTTTCTCACGATCGCTACGAACGTAACTACTTCCTCCTTCCCGGAGCCGGCCTGATCTGTCTTATTTGGTTCTTTGCATATCCCAGCGTTTACCTGGACATGCGCCGCAGACAGGTCAAAAAACTTTATGAGAGCGAATCGGAGCAAAGGAAACTCGGAGAACATGAACTCTGCTTAGACGAGGAAGGAATCTTCGTCAGGACACCGCTCGGCGAGACACGGCTCAGGTGGTCGGGCATCGAAGAAATCGCTGAGACAGAGCACTACATTTTCTTATGCATCAGCCGCGTGGCGGCGATCATTCTTCCCAAGGAGGAAATAGCCGACGACGCTTTATGCGAACACCTGGTCAAATTAGCCCGGGGTTACCATGCGGCGGCGCGGGGTAAGCCCGAAAGTTCTAACTGACGAAGCGAATTCCGGCCGCTGAACGTTGTGCCCCGTGCTGTCCTCTCATCCGGACAGGCCAAAAGAGACCGGCGAGAGGATAGAAGAAGCCCGCCCGCTAGTCGTTACGGGCATGTGGGCTCCCTCTCGCCAACTCGCCGATCCTCACAGGGGCCGCCTTCACTACGCTTCCCTTCCTTGCAGGCGCCAGGAAAGTTTTTGGGTCTCTCTTGCCAATCCGCGGGGGAACAAGCCTGAAAGGACTGCCCCAGCCGGCGCGGGCATCCCAGCCCGCACCAGCCGGGTAGCCACAGGGAAATGACGCATCGGATGGTGAATGTCAGAAGCGCGAAAATGCTCCCCTATATCCACAAGCACAAAAAAACGCCAAACCGGACGCGCATTTTGGGAGAAATTTGCTTTTTTTTCAAAAAAACTGGTTAGCTGTCAGGCATGCATGCCAGTTTGCCAAGTTCGTGGCCACGGTTGGCAAACAAGTATTGCGTCGGAAGGCTATGTCGCGAAAAGATTTATGAATTTATTAAGGACATGTTTGCCACTTTGCCACTTTGCCACGTGCCACGGGCCTCGTCACCCCGCGCGGGCCAGAGGTGAGCCCGCCCTGGCGAAATGTGTCCTAGTGAGACCCGCGCTGGGCTGCCGCGTCTGGTTACAATGCAGCTGTCACAAGGCCGTTTTCTGGGAAATTGATTGACTCCGCCGGGAAACTGGGCGATACTCGTCCCTGAGCTTTGATCATGTCATTCCGCGGCCGTACGGAGCACGCCCGTGTCCCGAACCGTTCCCGAATCCCAGGACTTTGCCCAGATGCTAGCGGCGGCGCGGGCCGGTTCGCGCGAGGCGCTCGGCGAAGTTCTGCAAGCGTGCCGCCGTTACCTGCTGCGCGTGGCCGAGGAGAAAATCAAGGATGAGCTGAAGATCAAGGGCAGCCCTTCCGACCTGGTGCAGGACACCTTTGTCGACGCGCAGAAGGGCTTCGGTCGTTTTCAAGGCAATTCGGAAAGGGAGTTTCTCGCCTGGCTGGCGCGGATCCTGCGCAATAATTTGCGGAATTTCAGCCGCGATTATCACGAAGTCGAGAAAAGGCAGATGGAAGGCGAAGTTCGCCTGGACGACAGTGCCGCCCAGGGAAACCTCAAGAAGCGCCTGGTTTCGCCGGCGCGCACGCCGAGCAGCGTGGCCATCCGCGAGGAGGAGGCCCACAGCTTCCGCCGCGCCGTGCAGCGCTTGCCCGAGCACTATCGCCTGGTCATCCGCCTGCGCGACCTGGAGCGCCGCTCCTTCGAAGAGATCGGTCCGCTGGTAAACACCTCAGCCGAAGGCGCCCGCAAAATGTGGCATCGCGCCCTGCGGCAGCTTGCCAACGGATTGAAACGCTAGGACGACCCTATCTGCCCATTCTCTCCCTGACCAGCAGGGCTATTTCGGCGCAGGGGCTCGATTCAGCGGATTCTCAGCAAGCATATTCTGTCCGATTCTGCTAAGCTTATTCTTGCTTTAGACAGAAAGGCACATTCCAGGAACAGATTAACTGAGCTTTGCCCCGGCGTCAGGGAAAGGCCGCAGCATTCCTCTCTTAGACTTCGACTTACCTACTTGTGGGACCAGGATGCCCCGAGCTGTCGCCTCCTTCCTGCGCGAAGCGAATCGGCGCATCGAGCGCTTCCAGCTTCGCGGCTGCGTCCGCGGCTTCGTTCCCAGCCACTTTGCCAGGACGTATCAGGTGTTGGCGGCTCTGGCGGCGGCGGACATCTCCCCGGGCAACCGGTTTTGTGAATGGGGCAGCGGCTTCGGCGTGGTGACCTGTCTGGCTGCCATGCTCGATTTTGACGCCAGCGGAATCGAGATCGAAGGTGACCTGGTGGACGCTGCCGAAGATCTGGCCGCCGACTTCAGCCTGGACGTGGAATTCATTCGCGGCAGTTTCATGCCGTGCGGCAGCGAAGCGCTTATTGCTCGCGACGCCGAGTATGCCTGGCTCAGTACCCAGCAAGACGGCGCGTTGGCGGTGGCTCCGGACGACTTCGATGTCATTTTTGCTTACCCCTGGCCCGATGAAGAATGTCTGACCGCAGAGTTGTTTGGCGCGTATGCAAGTGAAGGAGCGGTGCTGGTCACCTACCACGGCGGGGACGAGTTTCGTCTGCGGCGCAAAAGTGACGAGTGACGAGTGACAAGTGACGAGTGACAAGTGACGAGTGACGAGTGACGAGTGACGAGACCAATGACCACTGATCACTCGTCACTTGTCACTCGTGACTCGTCACTCCTGATCGACTTCAAAGGAAAGGATTCTAATGACCAGCCCTATAGATCCGAACGACCCCGCAATCCGCAGCATCTTAATGCGTCTTTACCGCGACTTCTTTGACCGGGCCGAAAAGAAACGGCGTTGGTCTCTGCGAGAAGACATTCCCTGGCACCAATGTAATTCTTCCCTGGCGCCGGCGGTGGCGGGCGTGGTTGAGTCATTCTGCGCGGTGGAACTGTATCTACCCGACTATATCGCCAAGGCACTGCCGCTCATTCGCTCCAACCGGGGCTGGGCCTGGTTCCACGCCAATTGGGGGTACGAAGAATCGAAGCACTCGCTCGCCCTGGGTGACTGGCTGCTGCGCTCCGGGCACCGCACGGAGGAACAGATGGCTGACCTGGAAAGCCGCGTCTTCGCGCACGAATGGAACCTGCCCCAGGACAGCGCCCCGGGCATGCTCATTTACGCCATGACACAGGAACTGGCGACGTGGGTGCATTATCGCAATCTGCGGGAACGCGTGGGCATCGAGGGCGGCGACCCGGCCCTGAGCCGTCTTTTGGATTTGATTGCCATCGACGAGCGCGCCCACCATACTTTTTACCTGCGGGTTGTGCAGGTCTTCCTGGAAATCGACCGTCCGGCAACGCTGGAGCAATTACGCCGCGTACTCCATGGTTTTGCCATGCCCGCCGTGCACTTGCTGGCGGATAGCGCTCAGCGTGTCGCGCAGATCAAGGCCTTGCATATATTCGACGAGGAGACGTACCTGCGCGAGGTCTACGAGCCCATCCTGGAAGCTCTGGCGGTGAAACGCCGCGAGCTCCGCCCGTTCGGCCGGTCAAATAATCAAACTCGTGCGGGGTCATTGCTCCTGGCGAAACCGACTTAGTCAAAGGCGCTCTGCTACACCGCGGCCACGGCCGCGCGTCCGCCAACCAACACCGCCACGCCGCCAGCGCAGCCATGCAAGATAGAGTGCCTGCCATTTTGGCGGTAGTTCGCCTCATGACGTGTGAATTCGCCCGTGCTCATCGACACGCGCGCAGGAGGTTGCCAACGGCCATTGTGCGGACCATTTGGCCGCGAAAACCTTGGCGCTGGCAAAGAACTCGGGGGGCAAGCCGGCGTGCGGGGAATTGTGAAAACAGAGGGCGTCCACTGCTACCGCGGCGAGATCCCGCGCTTTTGCCGCCAGGCATATATCGGCGCCGTAAAAATGGAACCCTAGCTGGGGAGCGAACTGCAGATCCGTCTCTTTGGGCAAAGCGAGCAACAGCTCATCCAGGGTATCAACCCGGGCGGGAAACGTGTTTCCCTCTTGAAGCAGGTGATCGCGATCGACCACCTTTCCTGTCTTGATCACACAACCGTTCCTGCAGGTCACGCCATAGACGCCGAGCACGCCCATCTTGCCATACAGCTCCTGAGCGTGCCGATATTGTTGCCAGAAACGAGCGGGCCATCCGGCCGGCAAGTACACGTCCTGGTGGGCAAAAACAATAAGCGCGTGGCGGGCGCGCGCCAGTCCACGGTTCAGGCCTTCCGCAGCCGAGCGGCAGCCGCGCATGAGCAATACCTCGTGCGGCGAGCCCTGAGCCAGGCAGGGTGAACTCAGCAAATTCGACTGCAGAATCTCCTCATTCGACACGCAGGCCACGAACGATAGCGGTTGCTCTGCAGAAGAAGGGCCGTCATGATGGGGCAGCGGCGTGCCGCGAAAAACATGCTGATAGGCACTCAGGTACCCATGAAGGCGGCCGGCATCCACGCCGACGTGACGAAGCAAAGGCGCTGCTGCTTCAAGGAAATCTTTGGAGCAAGCGCGCGGAATCGTCGCGGCAATTTCAGGAGCAAAGCCGGCATCGAGGAGCACTTTGAAAAAGGTCGCATAAGTAAAGAGACGCCGATGACCGGCGTCAGGCAAGTATGGAGAATCTCCTCTCAAGAGCGCGGCGATCAGCGCATGATGCTGCAGGTTCGGAAGGCAGCACAGGACGATGCCGCGCGGATGCAGCAATCGCCTGTGCCGGGCGAGCACTTCCTGGGGCGCGCTGACGCGTTCCAGCACATCGGCGTAGAGGATGCAGTCCAGCGTTCGGGGCTCGATCGGCGGATCCTGCTGTTGAATATCCAGCGTAAGAACCTGGTCGAGCGCCGCCCCGGCGTGCGCGGCGGCCACCGGATCGTTGACGATGCCGAGCACGCTCCGCCGCGGATCGATTTCTTTGAGTCGGGCCCCCAGCCGGTTGTTCCCGCCTGTCACTGCCAGTATGCGCAGACTGTCTGCCGGGACGGCACGCAGCAAGGCCTCGTCGCGGCCTGCGCCATTGTCTTCCGGCTTGTCGCTAGTCCACATAGGGGTCCGCGCCCAGGTCCTTCAATATTTCCTGGCGGTTTCTTTCATACACCATCAGGTCGATACGCTGGCGGCGGTGGCGCCGTTCGATGCGACGCTGGGCGCGCAGAAAATGTTTGCGCAGCCTCTGCCAGCGCCTGCTTCCCTCGGAGCCGAGCTCGCGCAGCTCCTCTTGACGCTCGGGGCCCAGACCTTCGAGAAGCTCGTCTTCGAGCGACACAAAGAACTGGCAACTTCCCGGGTCGCCCTGCCGTGCCGAGCGGCCGGCCAATTGCCGGTCGATGCGCCGCGCATCGTGCCGCTCCGTGCCCAGGACGTGCAGCCCGCCCGCTGCCACCACGTCGGGGTCGAGCTTGATGTCTGTGCCGCGGCCGGCCATGTTGGTGGCGATGGTAACGCGGCCGCGTTGTCCGGCCCGCGCGATGATGTCCGCTTCACGCAGCGGTTGCTTGGCATTGAGCATCTGGTGCTCGACGCCCGCCAGGCGCAGCAGGCGGCTCAGTTTTTCGGATTTTTCCACCGAGCGCGTGCCGATGAGCACGGGCCGGCCCTGGCCGCGCAGACGCTTCACCTCTTCGACGACGGCGGTGAACTTGGCGTCCTCGGTAGGAAAAACGCGATCGGTCGATTGCCGCCGGCGCATGGGCCGATTGGTCGGCACCGGCACGACCCAGATCTTGTAGACGCGGCGGATCTCCAGCCAGTTCTGGGCGGCGGTGCCGGTCATTCCGGACAGTTTTTCATAAAAGCGGAAATAGCTTTGCAAGGTGACCTGCGCGGCATGATCTGACGAAAACGTGACCGGCACGCCTTCCTTGGCCTCCGCCGCCTGATGCAGACCCTCGCGCCAATGGCGGTCGGGCATGCGCCGGCCGGTGTACTCGTCGATGATCAACACCTTGCCTTCGTGGACCAGATAATGTTGATCGCGGCGCAGGCGATGGTGCGCATGGATGGCCTGCTCGACGCGCTCGTGCAATTCATCCAGGGCATCGGCGTGCTCTCCGACCGGGGGATTGGCATAACGGACCAGCTGCTGCCCTTGCCTGGTGAGTTCCAGTTTCTGTGTGCGGCGGTTGAGCGTGAAGTGCACTTCGGGATGCATGGCCCGCACGACCTGATCGGCCCACCGGTAGGCTATGGATTCTTCCGGCGTCGCCGGCCGGGTTGGGGCGGCGATGATGAGCGGCGTACGCGCCTCGTCGATGAAAATGCTGTCCGCCTCGTCCACGATGGCATAATGGTGCCGGCGCTGGAGGGCAACGGGCACGCGCCCGCCGCCGTTGCCCGAGGCCCAGGCTTCCCAGAACTGGGCGGCCTCGCCTTTGCCGCCGCAGGTCTTGAGCCGATCGCGCAGGAAGTCGAAGCCGAACTCCGAAGCTGTTCCGTAGGTGATGTCGCAACGGTAGGCGCAGTGCCGTTCGTTATCGGGCATTTGCATCTGCAGCACGCCCGCCTGCAATCCTAATACTTCATAAATTGGTCCCATCCAGGCGCGATCGCGGGCGGCGAGATAGTCGTTTACGGTGGCAATGTGAACGCCTTTGCCCGGAAGCGCGTTGAGGAAAGCGGGCAGCGCCGCCACCAAGGTTTTCCCTTCGCCGGTGGCCAGCTCCGCGACGGCGCCGTGGTGCAGCACGACGCCGCCCGCCAACTGGACGTCGAACGGTCGAAGCCCCAGCGTACGAACCGCGGCCACGCACACCAGGCCGAATGCTTCCGGAAGCAGCTTGTCGAGCGTTTCCCCGCCTCGGGCCCGGCCGCGCAGCCGTAGCCCGGCCAGCCGTAGCTCCGCCGCGCTGAGGCGGCTGAATTCCTTCTCCCAATATCGGATGCGGTCGATCTGCAGGGCGGCGCGCGCCAGACGGCGCTGCGCCGGCGAGCCGAACAGGGCCGTTAGATAGCTCAACCACCGCGGTCCCAGTCTCCGGGAGCTGGCGGCGGCTGCGTCCTTAGTGACTGAGTCTGGAGCTACTGGACTAGCAATCGTGGCGCTGGCGGACATGCTTCCACTCCTGGCCCCCAGGCTCTGCCTGGGAGCCCGCTGCTCCAGAGGCTTCGCCTCGCGAGGCAGAGCCTCGCGGGCAGTGCGTTCCCAGGCGGAGCCTGGGAACGAGGGCCTCCGGCTCCTCCGGCCCTTCCTTCTTAGGCGCATATTTCTACGGGCGCGCTCTTGCCCTGTTTTCGGCAGAGGACGGCCAGGTTATGGCGGGCTTCGCTGTTGGCCGCATCGCGCTGGAGCACTTCGTGCAGCGCCTGCTCCGCTGCCAACGGATCCTTGTCCTCCTGGAGAAGGACATGGCTCAGGAGCACGCGCGGCGCCAGCGCATCGGGCGCCCGCGGAATGACCTGCTCCAGCAGCCGTCGCGCCGGGGCGAATTCCTTGCGGGCCTGGTGGGCGCGGGCGCGCAGCAGCGCTGCTTCGAGGGCGGCCCCAGCCGTGACCTCGGCGTTATAGGCTGCCTGTTCCAAGTCCGCCCAGCGCCCGTGGCAGAGATGAAGCTCGCCCAGGCCGAGCCAGGCCGGCAAGAAGCTCGGCTTCTCCGCCACGGCGGCGCGCCACTGGATCTCCGCCTCGCTGGTCCGTCCCTGGTCCCGGTACAGCCGCGCCAGGAGGTCACGCGTCTTGTAGCCGCGCATGCCGTCGTCCACGCTGCCGAAGTACGGCCCCGGCTTGGTTTCCACCAGCCGCAGCAGGTTGATCTCCGCGCGTTCGACTTCCTTCGCATCCAGCAGCAGGCTCGCCTCCTCGAACAGGAGTTCCGAATCGTCCGAATAACGCTCCAGTCCCTCGCGGCAAATCTTCAAGGCCTCGTCTTTCCGGCCGAAATGGCGGTGGGCAATCGCGATCAGGTGGTAGAGTTTTCGGGCGATCGACGAATCCGGCGAGGAGCGTTCCAGGCTGCGTTTCAATCGCGGCAACGCCTGTTCCGTCTGACCCAGGTCCATCATGGTCCAACCCAGGTTGAAGAGCGTGAAAGCATCGTCGGGACGCTCAGCATCGTCCATCTCCAGCAGCCGGAGATTGCGCTCCAGCTTTGAGCGCCGCACTTCCACCTGTTGATAGCCCACGTGATCGACGATGATGTCCGACCAACGGATCTGGCCGCCCAGGCGCAGCACGCCGGGCAGGGTCTGCTCGTGCACGCGGTAATCCCAGCGCACCTCGGGATGGTTGGGGAAGATGCGCACCTGGTCCAGGAGCCGGAACGAGAGGTTGGCCGCGTCGAGGACGGAGCGGACCTTGACGGCATACGCCGCCATTTCCCCGCCGAGCCCGTCGAACAGCACGCGCACGCGCTCGCGGTTTTGATGGTCGAGCCGGTCGTCCGCATCCAGCCACATGATCCAGCGCGCCGTGGCGTGCCGCAGCGCCTCGTTACGGGCGGCGGCGAAGCTATCGACCCAGGGGAAGTCATAAACCCGCGCCCCGTAGCGCAGCGCCACTTCCTTGGTGTTGTCCGTGGAACCGGTGTCCACGACGATCACTTCGTCAAACAGGTCGCCTGCCGATTCCAGACATGCCGGCAGCCGGGTTTCCTCGTTCTTGACGATCATGGTCAATGCATTCTTGGGCCGCCGCGGCTCAGGCGTTAATCCGAGCAAGACCGCCGCCAAATTGCCCGCAATCACCTCAGGGGCGCAGGCGGCCTCTTCGGTCGGCCCTGTGGCACGGTCGGGAGACGGTGCCACAACGGAGGCGTCTTGACTGGGGGTCTCTTCTGCTTGAACGAACACATCCTCAGTCGGCGCATGCCCTGCCACGGGCTCCAGGTCACCTTCTGATGACTGCGCCAACTCACGCGCCGGCCCCGCCACTACATCCGGCGCTATCTCGTCGTCGCGCTTGGGTTCCGGCCAGGGCCCTATGAGCCGGTAGCCGGCCACCTGTTCTGCCCCCCACTTGGCCCGGAACATGTCGAAGTTCTTGCTGAGCTGCTCGCGGCTATTGATGCCCAGCCCCTTGAACGTCCGGCTGCCGAAGTGGTGGATATACACGTCGAGGGCGATGAGCAAGCGGAAGCCGGCTTCGCGCGAACGCAGGCACAGGTCGTCATCATCGAAGAAGCCGACGCCAAAGCGCTCGTCGAATTTGCCTATGCGCTCGAATACTTCGCGGCGCACCAGCAGACAGAAGCCGGTGAGCCGGCGGACGTCGAGGACCTGGCCGGCAAACTCGCGCCGCCGCCGGCCCGCGAATTCTGCCAGGCCATCCAGACCCTTGTAGTCGCTCCGAATGCCCTGGGCGTCGGGCGCGTGGTTGGTGACGGCGCCCGCCAGGCCGACGCTCGGCCAATCGCGCAGACTGCAACTTATCAGCCCGTCCAGCCAGCCGGGAGTGACCACGGTGTCGTTGTTCAGAAAAACAAAGTAACGGCCGCGGGCCCGCGCCAGACCCTGGTTGCAGCCGGCCGGGAAGCCCTGGTTGATCTCGTTGCGGACCACATCCACGCGCGCCGGGCCGGGCCGTGCACGAAGCTCCGCGAGGTAGGCTGGCGTGTCGTCTGTGGAGCCGTTGTCCACGACGATCAGTTCGTATGGGGCGCGCGTGTGGGCCAGCACGCTCTCCAGGCAGAGGCGGGTATAGTCCACCTGGTTGCAGCACAGGATGATGATGGATGCGAGATCCTGCGGCGAAGGCGGCGGCTCGCTGAACCAGGCTTCCGCCGGCGCCACGTGCGGGGCCGCCCGCGCCAGCAAGCGCCGCTCCTCGACCAGCAGGCGCCGGCTTTGCTGGTCGCCCAGGACGCCGAGCACATGATGGAGGGCCCGCGCCGCCTCGCGCTCGAATGGATTGCCGGCCAGCGCCTGCGCCAGGGGCGCCAGCGCCTCGAGCGGATGTTCCCGGGCGAGCGTGCAACCCAGCGCCGCCGCGGAATAAGACAGGTCCGGCCGCGCCAGGAACGCTTCGTAGGAATGGACGACATCCCCCGTCAGCCGGGCCAGCAGAATGTGCAATTGCCAGCGGAGCAGCGCCAGCTTGGCCTGGATCTCGGCGACGGGCTGGCCGGCATTGCTCCAGGCCGCTTTCTCCCATTCCACGCGGAACAGCCCGTAGTCCGCGGGGAAGTAGCCGCCTTCGAGCTGTTCCGGATCAATCTCCGGCAACAGGGACAGGACCGCCAGCGTCCGGCGCGCCTGTTCGATGGCGGCTTCCTTTTGTCCGGCGGCGTGCAACGCCTCCACCAGGTTCAGCCGGGCGATCAGGTTCGCCGGCCGGCCGGCGACCGCCTGCTGAAAGTGTCCCGCGGCCACGGCTGCCAGCGCAGCCGCCGCGCTCGTATCGCCCTGCGCGCGCGAGAGCGTCAGTCCCAGGGCATGACGCAGGGAGTGAGAGTCCGGTTCCGCCACGAGCGCCTTCTCCAGATCGCGGGTCAAGGCGGGGTCCGCGCGCAGCGGCGCGCTCAGGGCCTGCCAGGAGCGCAGCAGCAGGTCTTCGCGCTTGCCCGGCAAGCGCCGCCGCCGCGCCCGCCGCGACAGCGCCGGCCATTCTTCTTCGATCTCGTCAACGATACCGTCCCAGAACGACTCGAACGTGAAGTCGCGCGCTCGCCTCTGCCCCGCCGCGGCGAGGACTTGCCTCTCGCTCTCGTGGGTGAGATAGTGCTCCAGTAGTGCTTCGAGGTTGTCGGCGTTGTAGAAGACGCATTCCTGACGATCGCGGAAGTAGGCATCCGTGGCGGGGTTGGCGGCGTCCTCGAAGAGCAAGGCGCCAGCGGTGGCGGCCTCGAACACGCGCCGGCTGCAGCGCGGCTGCGCGACCTGGTTAAAGACGATTCGCGCCCGGCTCAGCAGCTTGCGATAGGAATCGCCGAACACGCCCGCGTGAATGGCGACGCGCCAGCGCTTGCCCAGGCGCGCCAGCCGCATGAGCCACGGCAAGCGCTGCCGCTGTACCGCCGGGTTCATATTGCCGACACACAGGACATCGATGTCTCGAACCGTTTCGGCAATCGCCTGCTGCGGCCCGGTCGTTTCCAGGCTGTTCACGGTGCCGTCGCTCGGAAGCAGATCGAGAAAAGCGCGATCGCAGCCATAGAGATTGGCAGGCCGCACATGGCTAATGCCCTCGGCAGGCAGGGCTTCGACGCCGGGCGGATCGATGAACGTCAGGTCGCACGACCGCAGCCGCCGGCGATAGTAATGCCACAGGAGCGGCCAATCGAGCGCCAACCCGACCAGCGGCACGGGCGCCGACCAGAGGCAAGCGGGAATGCTCGTGTAGGGCAGCCACAAAGCAATGAAGTCCGGCTGCCACCCGGCCGGAAAACGGCCGGAGACCTGGCCCCAGCCATCGGCCGGGCCGATGGCCAGGTCTGTCTTGCCGTCGGCATCGAATGCCAGGCAGGTCCCCTCCTTGCGGACCCGATTCAGACATTGATCGGCAAATGGCGGAGTCACCGGACCAAAGAGATAGCGTCGAGCCATGATGGACCTCCCCGAAAAGGGGACTGGCTCTTTGAGGCGCCGCGCCCCTCTTCGATCACCTAAGGCTTGCGAAACGTGAGTGCGGCAGCCTCGGCTATCTTCAATGCCTGCTGGTGGTACTGCCGGAGATCCTGGCTGGCGATGCGAATGAAGGTTCGTCCGTCGAATGCGCTGTAATTGAAGCCATGCATGGGTCCAAGCTCAGCGTCCATGCCGTTCCATCGGCTGCGCAGGAAACGGATTCCGCCAACGAGTCCGGCCTCCCGACGCGTAACTTGCCAGGTCTGGCGGCGTTTCTTGATCGAATCCATGCTTTGCTCGTGGGCGTCTTCCAAAGATGGGAATTCCTCATTGCCGGGCGGTGTCACAATCATCATCGTGAAGCTTGCCGCCGTGCCGTCCTCACGCGGCTCGGACGCCCAGAAGAAAAACTGTCCCTGGGGCGGGACGGTCCCTGCCGGAGGTGTGACGCGCCCATACCCCCGCGGCGGCCTTACGATGTAGTTATCCACGGCCTCCTCAGGTCCCAGTTCCGCGAGCAAGGCGAGCTCGGTCTTCCAGATGGGCAACTGCAGCGCCTCGGCGGCCGGCTTCGAAAGCGGCCTGGCATCTTTCGGGGAAGGACGCTCTTTAATCGAAGTCTCCACAGCCGGTTGCTGCACGGGAGCGCCCGCAGTGGCAAGCTGCCCAGTGTCCTTGGCATGTCCCTTCAAGAATTGAAGCAGGGCAACGCCCGCTACGACCAGCACTAGCAAGCAGCCCCCGCCGACGAAGATCAATCCGAGGACCTGATTACTGGATCGTGTCTTCGCTCGGCGCCGGTTGCGGCGGACCGGGCCAAGCGCCCGGTCGTCTTCTGCTTCTTCAGCCACGTCATCTCGTACAGGAGCATGCTTGGAGACCTTGGCGTAAGGCACGGCCTCATCCGGGTGGGGCATCGTCCCCGGTACAGTCCGAACGGCCTCGCAAACGGGGCAGCGCACTTTCCGGCCAATCTGTTCTTCCGTGGCCCGCAGGCTTCGACCGCATGCGCATTGAAAGCGGATACCCATGGACTCTCCCCACTTCATCAGCCCACGTTAAAAACATGTTCCTCCGGCACGCCGCCCACCCAGGTACTCAGGGGCGGCGGCTCGCCGAAGACCTTGTCACGGCGGCTGGGATCTTTGTGAAGTTTGCGCAGCTTCTGCTGCACCACGGGCTCGTCGAGGATCTCCGACGTTAGCTCCTCACCGGCATCTTCGTCTTCCAGGGCCGTACTCAGGCGGGCGGCCCAGATTGCCTCGCACCACTTTCGAGCCGTAAGCGCGCGCCGGGCGAGAGCCGCGAAATTCTTGACGCGGAAAGACTGCGCCGGCCGGACCTCGTCCAGCAGGTCGGGATGCCAGTAGGCGGGATCGCTGGAACCCCAGGTGTGCGTGCCCAGCAGCAGCCGGATGTCGCGATCCCGGCCATCGTTCCGGCGCAGACATACCAGCACCACGACACAGGCCACCGACAGGACGACGAACAGAATGGTCAAAAAGACGAAGATCCCAATCGGACGGTCCTGCTCGGCGGCATGGATCATCGCCATGCACAGCATGATGGTGGCGGCGATGGGCAGGATAATCGTGGACATCATGCACCAGTCGCCGAGGTAGGCGCGCAGACGGAAGCTGCGCTCCGGGTTCAGACGGATGGCCCGGCCGTCAGCTGGTCCAAAAACGAAGACGTGCAATGGATTCAGGAGGACCAACGGCGCCAGCAGGCCGACGGCCTCATAGGCGTCATAGTCGCGCCGGCCATGGCCCCGGAGCGTGAGGTTGGCCCAAACGACTTGGCCGCGGCGGCCGGCAAGGTAGGTGTAGCCGGAGAGCATGGGGTCTCCTTCAATCGAACCTGCTTTCGTTTCGCTGCGGCGCCTGAGCCGGGAGTGCGGCCGGCTGGGTACGCCGGCGTGCTTGCCAGTCGCGGGCGATCTTTTCTTGAAAAGCCAGGATGCCGCCCAGGTTCTTGGCGCGCATGCGCTGGGCCTTGTCACACACTTCGCCAAGCTGTTCCAGAAAGCGGCCGATCCACTTGCCGTCCAGGGACTGCGCGGAGCTTTTCAGCTCGCGCACCAGGGCTCGCGACAACAGGAAGGTGCCGAGCGGTTCGCCCGCCTTCAGGTTCTTGAGGGCCGGCAGGAGCATGGCGTCGGCGGTGGCCAGGTTCTTCTTCAGGGCACGATGGACCTCGCGGAAGAGAGCCAAGGCCTGGGCGAAGTCGGCCTGGTCCAGTTGCTGACTTCCCCCGAGGCGCTGCAGCACCACCGCCAGCCGCTGCGCATAAGCATCGAGGTCGTTCATGATCGCTTGCACGCCCCACTGGAAGCGATAGCGCTCGACCAGCTCGCCGGCAAAGTTCGGGCCCAGCCGGGCCGCCATGCGGTAGTGGAGCCGGAACACGCGGCGGTCCAGATCGGACAGCCATTCCCGATCGGCCTCCAATTCCCTTTCCACCTTCTTGCGCAGCCTCCTGGCGTCTTCCGGATCGTAAGACTTGCCGCGAAACTCCAATTCCTCGCCTTTGACTTCCACCTGCCCCTTTTCCAGGCCCTGCAAGAGCTGATGTTCCTGTCGCCGCTCCCGATAGCTTTCCGCTTTCGCCTTCAGGTTGCCGCCAAACAGCGCGGCGTGGGCGCGGGCGAGCGCGCCGTCCTCGACTTGCTCGGCCCGCACTTGCTGAAGCAAGTCATCGATGTCGCCCGGCTCGAGATCGCGGTTGTCATAGAGGCCCAGGTAGCGCTCGTCATAAGTCGTTTCGGCGTGCTCGTCGTCGATGAAGCCCTGGACGGTTTCGGGGTCGGTCAGGGAAACGTCCTTGCGAAGCTTGAGCGTGCGGCGATAGAGGCTGCGCGTCACGCGCTCGCGCAGGCCGTCGCCGTCGCCAAAGAGGAGCCAGGGCGAGCGCTCGTCCACAACGCCGCGGATGTAATGCCGTTTGGCGTTTTGCTCGCGGTCATGGTTGGACGGGTGCGTGGCCCACATGAGCGGAATGCCTTCGTCTCCCGGTTGGAAGACCTGGACGGTCTGGCCGGCGTCATCGGGAATGGGAGGCGGTTCGCCGAGGCGCGGCTCCTTGCGCTGCTTGCGCAGGTAGGCGGCGGCGTGGTTCTGGTGATAGAAGAGGTCCTGCGAGTAGATCTCGTGGCCGGCGGCGGCGCTCAGGTCCTCCCAGGCCTGCTGCAGCGCCTGGTTGGCGAAGTCGAGCCGGGCCAGGGCACAGATCAAGGCGTCGCTGCCGGTGACGCTGACGGCCACGAGATCGGCATTGAACTCCATCTGCCGCGACAGCGCCGAGTTGGCGAAATTGAGCGCCCGGAAGATTCCTTCCAGAAGCTTGCGCAGCAGCCAGACAATGCCCATGCACAGCCAGACGAACACGCCAATGCGGGCGTCGCCTCCCCTCAGCTTGCTCAGCAGATCGTCAAACCAATCCCGGCCGAAAACCATGTCGCTGATGATGCGGTTTGCCGAGTAGACGTAGCTGCCCAGCTTCATGCTGCTCTGCGCGAAATGGCCGAACTCGTGGGCGAGCACCGCCTTGAACTCGCTCAGGTTCAAAACGTTGACCAGGCCGAGGCCGATCAGCAGATTCTTCGGGGCCGGGAGAACCAAGCTTAGCAAGGACTCATGGTAGAAAACGGCGGCATTGACGTCCGGACTCACGTAGATGTGGCGCGGAAAGGGCGAACGCAGCTCTGTGCATAGCCGGCGAATGAAATCGAACAGCTCCGGATGCTCATCCTCGGTGATCTCCCGGTGCAGGCCCTTCTCCTCCTGCAAACGCTTGAACAAGCCTTTGAGCAGGAACAGGAACAGCAGGACCGAGCAGCCGACCAGGCCTATCTTGAGGGTGATGGCTCCGCGGCTGTCTTCGTCGAACGGGTAGACCATCGACCAGTAAACCAGGAAACCCGCGCCGATGACCAGGGCCACGTACAGGGCCGCGAAGAGCAGCAGGCTGACGAGGACAAGGACGACGCGCCAGCGATAGCCGGCACTCACCATGATGAAATTGGCCGGCACCTCGGCCGGGGAAGGCGGGTAAAGCGGAGCGGCCGGCGACAAGCGAGGCCTGGCCGCTCTCTTTGCATCATCGACCAGGGCTGGCTTGTCCGACAGCTTCACGGCCGGGACCGGCAGGTCCTCGACCGACGGCCGGACTGGAAGCACTTGCAAAATCTCTTCGTCTTGGTTGGGTTTTGTTCCAGGCACGGTCCGGACGGCGTCGCAAACCGGGCAGCGCACTTTCCGGCCAATCTGCTCTTGGGTGGCCCGCAGGCTTCGACCGCACGCGCATTGAAAGCGGATGGGCATGGCATTCTCCCCACCAACGCGTGTTCTAAGTGTGAAATTTTCGACCCCTAGAGGGGCTGCATTCGGAAGTATTTTTATGACGGATTACTATAATCGGGCCTGCAAGGATTGCAACAAAAAAGACTGTGTTTTTTTAACGGACTTCTGTTGAGTCGTCAGTCGTGGAACCGTAAGAAATCGCTAGCGCGGAGCCGAAAAACGCCGCCGAAGGGAGGCAGGCCAGGGGCGTTCTCACCGCGAGAACGCAAAGGTCATCCGCGGCCTGCCTCCCTCATTTGCCGCACTCACGTTGTCAAAGAACATTCCGGGCAAGATGCGCGGCCAAGCTAAGAAACCAGCGTTCCTTCAAGCCCGTCTTTCGCTTGATAAGGAAAAAGGCTCATCGAAAAGAAGCCCCTTGAGCTTAGGCTTTTGTTTTTGCAGTAAAATGGCCACACTCTCCGCAACGACCCAAGTCGGCATCATGCCAGTTCGATTCTCGAGCTGGAACATACCTACCTGACATTCTCGATCCATTGGTGGAGGCATCGTGCCCCAGACGACTTCGCGCCATCGGCCGCATTGAGCACATGGACGAGCCATCCTAAACGCAGGATCGCCCGGCTTGGCGTGATAGACAATGTTCGGCATTGCCACGCAATACTGTTCAGCGCCCGGTAACTCAAAAAATGAAATATCGGACCCAGGGATGTCTCGAAAGAGATCTCGCAACCGTGTGCTAATAATGGAGATTTGATCGTTTGCCCCGAAAAAGTCGGTCTTGAGCCGAATCCGAATATCGCTGGCCAGGCCCAGTGAAAGAGCCCTTCGTTCGTCCAGCTTCTTACAAGTCGAACAGCGAAGGTGCTCGTATTGTGGACGTACCTCTATCTTCCCGCCGTGGCTGGGGACATAAAATGCACGTGGGATAAAAAATGGTTTGGTGACCGAGCGCTCCCCTGTATTGTCCGAGGGTACCTCGTGACGTAGCAGCCAGACGGATTCTGGGACATCATGTGCATAGAGGAGCAGGTATCGTGACATATTTGACTCGCTACCAAGTGAACTGGCCACTTTTTATTGTCTTCTTCAATTCGTTGATGAACGCGTAGAAATACTTTCCACCCTCGTGCTGACGATAGAAGGCTACCATCGCTCGAATTCGCTCCGCACCGCTAAACATGCGGCATATTTTGTAGCCGGAAAGACCCCTCTTGGCCATCATTCCCAGGGGCTTAAGGAACTCCCTCATTGCCGCGTGGATGGCAGTGTGCTCTGCAGCGTTCAGCCAAGTCAGCATGCTGCTGCCGTAACGCACTGTGCTTCCAAGGGCGCGCGTGACAAAATGGTGCAAGCCTGCGCAGGTATTATGCGCCCAAACCGAGAACGCCCACTCCCGGCTGCCAACGAAGTACGTATGGTAATCGGCAATCCGCAGGTTGTAAACCGGCGCGCTTTCCCCCGAATCACGAACAGATTCAACTGGTAGCCACTGACCCTCGTGGCTGCGAAGCAAATCGCCTTCTTCAAGGTTCTTGGCAGCTGTCCAGGCTTTGCCCCGCACGTAGAATGGATGCTCGTCCGTTGACCGGATCAGTTTTCCGCCGACATGCAGGTACCATATTCGGGCGAAGCTGCTAAACACTTCTTCAACCTGCTTGGCCTCCAGAGCCGCCTTCGGATCATGCTCGGGGGCCGTCAAGATCCAATCACCCGGCCGGAACATCTCAATCCGCTTATCGCCCGTCGGCGTCAACAGCGGTGTACCGGCCGCGAAGCAAGCACCGAGCGCCGTGCTGGTACCCGTGTAGGCACCCAGGATATCTAGGCCTGCAAAGCCAACGTCTAACGCAGCGGCGCCGTAGTTGCCGTTGTAAATGTTTATGCCAGCGCTGGCGAGATTCTCGCCGGCATTATAAGCTGACCCGATGGCCTGCATACCGTTGATGACGCGCAAACCGCCAGACGCGAACCCAGTCATGCCGACTGCGCAGGGGTTGCCCGCGGCCAGCGCGACGCCAAAGCCGACCCCAACAACGCGGCTCACCTTGTATTCGGACGAGTTGTAATCCGTGAAATCATCGATTCCCAGTCCCTTGCGCAGTGGCTTCATCAGTGGGTTCCAGCCATCGTTAAACCCATTGATGCTATTGACCACTCTGTTGAACCCTTGCCCAGGCGTTGACGGCAAGGGTGTTCCTGGCGGCAGGACCGTGGGTGTGCCGCCCGTGTCCGTTGTCGCCCGAGGCGAGACCGGATTCATGCCCCCGCCGCCGCCATAATACGACGACCCGCAGTTGCACGGCTGCATCGAGGCGTACTGATACTGGCCCTGGTCCGGGCCCATCATCGGCGCCTGCAACTGCCCGTAACCGGTTTGCGTGCCGTTCATGCCGGACAGCGAGTAGCCGCCGCCGCTGCCCGGCGACGTGCCCTCTCCACCCTGGCCTTGGCCGCCTTGACCCTGCCCGCCCTGGCCGCTGCCCTGGCCCTGGCCCATACCCGGCGGGCCGCCGCTGCCTTGCTGACTGCCGCCCAAGCCCAGGCCGCCGTCGGTCGGATTCCCCGTGCGCGACGGGAACACGTTGCTCGGGTTGATCAGCATCAGGCTCGGCGACACGCGGTTGCCCGGTAAATCGCCGCCGCCGCCACCCTCCGACCACGGCAGCAGCAGGCCCACCCCCTGGCCGCCCGCCTGGTTGGCGCCCTCGTAGGGCGGCAGGTACGGATTGCCCGCCGCCAGGCTGAACGTCCCCGTCTGCACGTTGGTGAAAGCGCTCGAACCGCTTGCCGTCGTCGTCACGCCGCTGCTGCGCAGCGTCTGCGACACCCAGTGGCTCTCATAGCCCTTCACCGTCAGCGTGTAATTCGCCCCCTGACCCAGGAGCAGCGACACCGTGCTGCCCCCCGTCTCCTGCAGGTGCGCCTCCGCCGTGGCGTTGTCGATGCGCTGGTCGCTCAGGTAGGTCGCGTCGCTGCGGTGCTCCTCGTAGTACATGCTGCTGTTGGCGTCCAGGTCCGCCGTGAACGTGTTGAAGCTGAAGCTGCCGTTGGCGTAGACGCCGTTGCCGTACACCGCGAACGTCGCCGCCGTGCCCTGGATCGACATGTACGTGCCGGTGCTGGCGATGGCGCCGGCGCTGTTGGTGTAGCTGCCCGTCGACGTCGAGCTGGCGGCGCTGGTGCTCCCCTCCGCCTCGGTGAAGCTGCCCAGGGCCCACGAGCCGTTCGTGTAGATGCCCACCTCGCTCAGGTTGTACTGGTCCTGGAAGTAGGTGCCGCCCACGTAGTTGTCGCTGGCCGTGTAGTTGTTGGCGCTTTCGCTGTCGCCGCCCACCATGGCGAAATTCTGCTGCGCGAAACCGTGCGCCGTGTAAGCCATGCACGACAGGTTGTAGCTGCCGTTGGCGTAGGAGCCCAGTTCGCTCAACTGGTAGAAGCCGCTAGTCAGGCCGGTGCCCGTGAAAGTGTACAGGCTGGTGACCGAGGTGCTGACGTTCATATTGGGCCCGCTGGCGGCGGCGCCGCTGCTGGAATAGTTCTCGTTGGCCGAGCCGCTGCTGCTGTAGGTGCCGGCCAGGTTGTAGTTGGAGTTGCTCGTGCCCGAGCCGTTGAAGTTGACGCTGGCATAGGCGAAGCTGCCGTTGGCCCAGGAGCCGGCCTGGTAGAGGCTGTAGCAGTGCACCGCGGAAGCCGAGGCGCTGAGCGACTCGCTGGAAAAGAAAGTGCTGTTGCGGTTGCCGGAGTTCGTGAAGGTGCCGAGCAGGTAGCTGGCGGAGTGCTGCCCGGAGCCGTTGCCCGAGCCCGTGGGAATCTGCATGGTGCCGCTGTCGCTGTAGCTGCTGGAGACCGTGCCCTGCTGCGTCTCGTTGAAGCGGTACGTGGTCGACAACGTTTCCAGGCCGTTCTGCTGATAGACGACGCTGGTCAGGCTAAAGCTGCCGTGGTTGGAGACGCCGCCCAGGTAGACGCTGTAGGAGCTGGTGGCCGTCAGGTGGAGACCTGCGGTCGCATGACGGCGGAGTCGGAGACCCGCGTCGAGCGCTGGACCCGCGTCGAGCGCATTTGCCGCCGAAGGGAGGCAGGCCAGGGGCGTTCTCACCACAAGAACGCAATGGTCATCCGCGGCCTGCCTCCCTCATTTTGCCGCACTCACGTTGTCAAAGAGCATTCCCACGCAAGATGCGCGGCTAAAAAACATCAGTGGTACGGACCGTCCAAATGCGTTTACTTACCTCGTGGTGAGCGATGACAAAAAGCATAATCACGCCTCTCCCTCAAACATCGTTGGATCCGAACAGATCTCTTCAATTAGCGATTCTTGTCTTTTCAGAAGCTTTGCGGTGTCGATGTCCAGCGACTCGAATACCGAGCAAGCGCCTTTGAGCAGGTATCTCAGGGCGGATTGTGGGACCTCTGAACTTCGGCTGATGACGTCAAAAGGCAAGAAGACAGTGTACTCAACATCCTTGGTATTCTTGAAGACAGTTGGCCCCTTGATTTCGTTGTCCTTTATGGCTTTCTTGGCGCTAACGCGAAACATCAATTCGAAATCATTGCCGTAATTCCTGACGAAGCTAGGAGATGATTCGACAAGGGCCGTCACTTCTTCTGAAAGTCGGCGCTGGAAAAGGTGCGAGAACGGAAAACTCACGCCAGGCTCGATGTAGATTTGCCCAAAATGGACTTTCATTGTCGTACCTCCTACGGCAGCCGCGGGAAGAAGCTTCTTATGTTGCCTGGCGGGATTAGTCCAGTCGCGTCGAAGATGGATTGAAGGAAGGCGGTTTCTGCCATCTTCGCCAATCGAGTAGTGGTCCTACCTAACGGCTGGACGACCTTTACCCATAACATTGCCCTTGCCACACACCTTTTCGAGCTTTCTCACCTGTTGATGCAGTCTCGTAGGCAGTCCCGAAGTCTGCGTAACCCGGTTGAGGTCGGCCTTTCCCACCTTGTAGAGTCTGCCAAAAACCTCGATAACGTATACCCCGAATTTGCTTTTTGCGCCGTTGTTGTTCAGGTTGCAAGAATTGTGCGCCCAGACCGAGAATGCCCATTCCCGGCTGCCAACAAAGTACGTATGGTAATCGGCAATCCGCAGATTGTAAACGGGCGCACTTTCCCCGGAATCGCGAACAGCTTCAACCGCCAGCCACTGACCATCGTGGCTTCGAAGCAGATCACCTTCTTCGAGGTTCTTGGCGGCGGTCCAAGCCTTGCCGCGCACAAAGAACGGGTGCTCGCCCGTCGTCCGGATGAGTTTTCCGCCGACGCGCAGGCCGGATTCATGCCCCCACCGCCGCCGCCATAATACGACGACCCGCAGTTGCACGGCTGCATCGACGCGTACTGGTACTGACCCTGGTCCGGGCCCATCATGGGCGCCTGCAACTGCCCGTAGCCGGTTTGCGTGCCGTTCATGCCGGACAGCGAATAGCCGCCGCCGCTGCCCGGCGACGTGCCTTCCCCGCCCTGGCCCTGACCGCTGCCCTGACCCTGGCCCATGCCCGGCGGGCCGCCGCTGCCTTGCTGATTGCCGCCCAGCCCCAGGCCGCTGTCGGTCGGGTTCCCCGTGCGCTTCGGAAACACCAGGCCGTATTTTTTTAACGGACTTCTGTCGAGTCGTCAGTCGTGGAACCGTAAGAAATCGTTAGCGCGCGGAGCCGAAAATCGCCGCCAAAGGGAGGCAGGCCAGGGGCGTTCTCACCACGAGAACGCAATGGTCATCCGCGGCCTGCCTCCCTCATTTTGCCGCACTCACGTTGTCAAAGAACATTCCCGCGCAAGATGCGCGAATCACGTAAAAAGAGTCCTTCGATTACCAGCTAGCCCAGATTGCAGTCATCACCAGACGATCGCTGGCAGCACAAAATGGCTAGCCGGCTAAGTTCCTGCCTTCTAATTATTTACGGTGAATATCACAGCCCGTTCTTCCCTTGCCAACTTCATGTAGAGTTTCCTGACACGGTGAAACCAGCTCCATGCGTAATCGAGATTATCTTCAGCGTCCAATTCGTCCAGCCGCCGTTCTATCCATGCCTGATCCACGAAAGCTAGCGCGGCCGCTATATCTTTCACCTGATCCCGAGTCTTTAGCGAAGCAACGTAACCATCCCTAGCGACATGTACAAGTTGAAGGCCCCCGAGGAAGCAGTGATTCAGGGGATAGTCACCGCCTTCGGGCGACAAGGTGCCATCACTGAAGCATCGATGCAGAATCTCCCAAGACTTGTCGGATTCAGCCAAGTAGCGCTCGTCCCATTTCTCTTCAACATCCTGCAGAATTTCCTGAATTTCCGACAAGCGTCCCTTTTGATGTGCTTCTAGCAGTCGTTTTGCAGTCGCATCTGTCAGTCCAAAATGGACACCGCGCGAGACGATGTTGTGCCGCTCCTCACGCGCAGATGAAAGAGGGCCAAGCACTTTATTCCGTCGACTTTCGGTCTGGCCGGTTGTTTTGAGGATTCTTCCTGGCCGGCTGCTATATGGATTGCCTGATTCATGGGCCCGAGCAGCAGCCTCGGTCATTTTTTGCAATCTCGTGTCTTCAAACTCAGTACCGTCGGGAAAGCGCTGTATAGTCGAGTACACTAAAGCTCTTTGGATGTTTCGCGAAAGCGCCTTGTAGATTGCTAAGTAATTGTCATGGACGCGCGTTTCCCCAGTGTCGCTGTTCCGCACTTTGTCAACAATCGAGACTCGTGAAGCGCCACATCCTTCCTTCAATCGACCGCCGGGTTGAATCATTATCAAGCCGTTCGTTGAGCAGATCCCCTTCGGTGATGGCACCTTCTGGAGTTTCGAGAACAGATCGGGCGACAAACAGTCGGAACAGAGCCAAAGACTTCCAGTCCTTTGTCGGCCATCAGCCACGCAATCAAGATACGTAGAAAGGTTATGCCGGCTCGTCACTTCTTGGTAGACCCTGCTTTGCCTCTTGACCAGGACTGAGGCAACGAGAGAATAAGGCGCATAATCACTCGGCAAGTCATGCGTGAGCCAATGAAACATCTCCTCGTCCGTAGCAAAGAATTGCAATTCCTTACTGCTGACTCGGGTCCAACTCTTTATGTCTAAAATTAGGGGCCGAGATTTCATGACCCAATCCACTACCTGTACTTAAGGAAGAAAACGTGGCAAAACTTCTTGGCCTTTCGTAAGTCCATCAAAGCACGCATTTCTCTTGCAATTGCGCGAGGATCCCGGGTTGTAGCCTTACCCACTTGCACGGCGATCCGAAGCGGCGTCCCGTCGACGATTTTCTCGAAGATGAGGTCCGGAAAGCGAATACGACCTCCGCCGACCTTAACAGCCTCCTCCGCGAGCGTTCCACCGGCAACATGCTCCCAGCCAGCCAACCCGTTCAGAGCGTCTTGCGCTTCCTTAACTCGGTCTTGGTGCGGGAGGTTTCCACGCTTGCCATTGGGGCTGGGACACGCGTTATGCGCCCAGACGGAAAAATCCCACCGCCTATCGCCGACGAAGTAAGTATGGTAATCCGCAATCCGCAGGTTGTAAACAGGTGCACTCTCTCCTGAGTCGCGCACGTGTTTAATATCCACCCAGCGACCATCATGGCTTCGGAGCATATCGCCCGCTTGAAGGGCTTTTGTTGGCGTCCAGCCCTTGCCTCGAACAAAGAATGGATGCTCGTCCGTGGTCCGGATCACCTTGCCGCCAATGTGCAAGTACCACAGGCGGGCGTAGCCATTGAATGCTTCCTCGACCTCCTTGGCTTCAAGCGGTGCGTCCGGATCGTTTTCCGGCGCTGTAAGTATCCAGTCGCCTGGCCGAAATTCCTCAATGCGCTTTTGACCTGTGGGTGTTAAGAGCGGTGTACCTGCCGCAAAGCACGAGCCAAACGCCCCGCGGGCACCCATGTACACGCCTAGCATGTCCAAACCCACGGACAATGGGCTGGCGTTGGGGTCGGAAAGGTCTTCGCCCAGTCGGATTCCCGACTCAATCGCTCCCAAGGCGTTTAGACCCCGTAGCCCGTTCGCGGCCAAAGCCCCCATGCCGCAGGGATTGGCAGCGGCCGTGACCACGCCGAGAGCCACCCCACTCCGGTGTCCCCATTTGAAGGTCCCGGAGTTTTCGTTCACAAACTCGCTGGTGCCCATCCAGCCACGGATGCGTTTCGTGAGATTTCCCGTGGCTCCATCGCTGATGCCACCGAAGAAATTCGTGAACCCGCGAAGTGTACGATCAGGGTAAGGCGTCTCCGGCAACGGCGTCCCCGGTGGCAGGACCTGTGCCGTGCCGCCTGTGTCCGTCGTCGCCTGAGGCGAGACCGGATTCATGCCCCCACCGCCGCCGCCATAATACGACGACCCGCAGTTGCACGGCTGCATCGACGCGTACTGGTACTGGCCCTGGTCCGGGCCCATCATCGGCGCCTGCAACTGCCCGTAGCCGGTTTGCGTGCCGTTCATGCCGGACAGCGAATAGCCGCCGCCGCTGCCCGGCGACGTGCCCTCTCCACCCTGGCCCTGGCCGCTGCCCTGGCCCATGCCCGGCGGGCCGCCGTTGCCTTGCTGATTGCCGTTCAAGCCCAGGCCGCCGTCGGTCGGATTCCCCGTGCGCGTCGGGAACACGTTGCTCGGGTTGATCAGCATCAAGCTCGGCGACACGCGGTTGCCCGGCAAGTCGCCGCCGCCGCCACCCTCCGACCAAGGCAGCAGCAAGCCCACCCCCTGGCCGCCCGCCTGGTTGGCGCCCCCGTAGGGCGGCAGGTACGGATTGCCCGCCGCCAGGCTGAAGCTCCCTGTCTGCACGTTGGTGAAAGCGCTCGAACCACTGGCCGTCGTCGTCACGCCGCTGCTGCGCAGCGTCTGCGACACCCAGTGGCTCTCATAGCCCTGCACCGTCAGCGTGTAATTCGCCCCCTGGCCCAACAGCAGCGACACCGTGCTGCCCCCCGTCTCCTGCAGGTGCGCCTCCGCCGTGGCGTTGTCGATGCGCTGGTCGCTGAGGTAGGTCGCGTCGCTGCGGTGCTCCTCGTAGTACATGCTGCTGTTGGCGTCCAGGTCCGCCGTGAACGTGTTGAAGCTGAAGCTGCCGTTGGCGTAGACGCCGTTGCCGTACACCGCGAACGTCGCCGCCGTGCCCTGGATCGACATGTACGTGCCGGTGCTGGCGATGGCGCCGGCGCTGTTGGTGTAGCTGCCCGTCGACGTCGAGCTGGCGGCGCTGGTGCTCCCCTCCGCCTCGGTGAAGCTGCCCAGGGCCCACGAGCCGTTCGTGTAGATGCCCACCTCGCTCAGGTTGTACTGGTCCTGGAAGTAGGTGCCGCCCACGTAGTTGTCGCTGGCCGTGTAGTTGTTGGCGCTTTCGCTGTCGCCGCCCACCATGGCGAAATTCTGCTGCGCGAAACCGTGCGCCGTGTAAGCCATGCACGACAGGTTGTAGCTGCCGTTGGCGTAGGAGCCCAGTTCGCTCAACTGGTAGAAGCCGCTAGTCAGGCCGGTGCCCGTGAAAGTGTACAGGCTGGTGACCGAGGTGCTGACGTTCATATTGGGCCCGCTGGCGGCGGCGCCGCTGCTGGAATAGTTCTCGTTGGCCGAGCCGCTGCTGCTGTAGGTGCCGGCCAGGTTGTAGTTGGAGTTGCTCGTGCCCGAGCCGTTGAAGTTGACGCTGGCATAGGCGAAGCTGCCGTTGGCCCAGGAGCCGGCCTGGTAGAGGCTGTAGCAGTGCACCGCGGAAGCCGAGGCGCTGAGCGACTCGCTGGAAAAGAAAGTGCTGTTGCGGTTGCCGGAGTTCGTGAAGGTGCCGAGCAGGTAGCTGGCGGAGTGCTGCCCGGAGCCGTTGCCCGAGCCCGTGGGAATCTGCATGGTGCCGCTGTCGCTGTAGCTGCTGGAGACCGTGCCCTGCTGCGTCTCGTTGAAGCGGTACGTGGTCGACAACGTTTCCAGGCCGTTCTGCTGATAGACGACGCTGGTCAGGCTAAAGCTGCCGTGGTTGGAGACGCCGCCCAGGTAGACGCTGTAGGAGCTGGTGGCGGTCAGGTTCGAGGTATAGGTCTCGAGGATGGTGTAGGTGGAATTGTTGCCGCTGGATGAGGAATAACCATCCGTGCCTTGGTAGGCGGCGCCCTGGCTGGTGATGGCGTAGCTGGAGCTTTCGCTGCTGTTCTCGGACATGGAGCCGCCGCTGGTGTTGACGTAGGTCTCGCCGAGGCCATAGGTGCTGGCGCTGGCCTCGCGATAGCTGTAGCTGGCGAAGCTGTAGCTGTCGCCGGCAAAGCTGCCCGCCGAGTAGGCGGCGAAGCTGGTCGTGCCGACCTCGCTGGTGACGGTCAGGTAGGCGGCGGTGCTGGTCCCCTGGGAGGAGCTGGTATCGACCTGGTTGAAGTTGCCGCCGAAACCGCCTTCCTGCATGTTCGAGGTCGACGTCTGGGTGGACGATCCGGAGAGGGTGTTGGCAAGCGTCTGGCTGCTGGTGTCGGTCTCGTTCCAGGAGGTGGTGCCGGCCGACTGGAGGACGACGCTGTTCAGGCTGTAGGCGCCATTGGTCCGGGAGCCGGCCTGGTAGTTGCTGAAACAATCGGTGCCGCTGGCCAGGGCGTTGATGGTGAGGGTTTCCGTGGCGGACTGGTAGAAGTTGCTGGTGTAGAGGAAAGAGCCCAGGCTGCTGGCGCCGCTGTTGTTGGAACCCAGGTAATTGCCGTCGGCGTTGTTGCTGACGAGCGTGCCGGCGGCGGTGTCGCTTTCGCTCCAGGTCTCCAGGTCGCTGTAGCTGTAGCTGTCGCTGCCGCTGTCGTTCATGACCACGCTCGAGAGAGCATAGCTGCCGGCGGCATAAGAGCCGGCCTGGTAAGCCGTGGAGCTATAGACAGCGGTCTGGTTAGAGGCAAAGCAGTCGGAGGCGCCGAAGGAATAGGAGTTGAAGCTGGTCTGGGTGGAGTTGCCGCTGCCGGCGAAGCTGCCATAGTTGTAGTTGCCGTTGCCGCTGCCCGTGCCCGTTTGGTTGGTGTAGGAGTTGCCGGCCCCGGCGTAGGTATCGGAGCCGGCGGCGCTGAGCGTATCGGTGCTGGCACTGCTGCTCTGGAAGAGGACGCTGGAGAGGTTGTAATCGCCGTTCGTGAAGCTGCCCGCGCCGTAATAAGACGAGCTCAGCACGCCGGTCTCAGAAGCGGTGACGCTGGCCAGCGAACTGTAGTTGAAGGTGTCGGTGCTGCCGAACGTCGAGGTGCCGTTGGCGGCGGCGCCGGTGTAGCCGTAGCTGCTCTGGCTGTTGTCGGTCGCCGTGCCGGCCTGGGTCAGCGTGCCGACGCCGGCGTAAGACTCGCTCATGGTGGCATTGAGCGTGTAGCTTTCGTTGGTCTGGTCTTGCCAGGTGGTGCTGCTGAGTCCCAGGCTGCCGAGGGCAAAACTGCCGGCCTGGAAATTGGCGTAGCTGTCGGTGGCGCTGTCGTTGCTGGCATAGGTGGCCAGGCCGCTGTCGGTGTAACTGAAGTAGGAGGTGATGCTGACGGTGTCAGCGCCGGCGGCAGTGTTGTAGCCGTAGCTGACGTTGCCGTGATCGGTCAGGCTCGCGGTGGCGGTTTGCATGCCCGTGGCCAGGGAGGAGAGCGTCCCCGCCGATTGCAGGTTGAAGGTGCTGTGGCCCTGGGCCTGGAAGAGATAGCTGGCGAAGCTGTAGCTCTGGTTGGCGTAGCTGCCGCCCTCGTAGAGGCTGAAGCTGTCGAAGGCGTATTCCCGGGAGCTGTAACTGTCCGTGCTGGTGTAGGTGGCATTGTCGTTGCTGGTCGAAGTGGCGTTGTTGGTGTTCGCGCTGACGACATAGCCAAAGGTGGTGTTGCTGGTGCCGAGGCTGGAGAAGGTGGCATTGCTCTGGTCGACGCCGTGATAGGCGTCGGTTCCCCCGTGGGTGAGCGTGGTGTTGCTGTTGACGTTGTCGAGGAGGGAGACGTTGCTGAAGCTGTAGCTGCCTGCGGCATAGGCGCCGCCCAGGAAATTGCTGAACGTGTCCGTGCCGGCGTTTGTCAAGGTCGTTGCCGAAGAGCTGGTGAAGGTGTAGTTGGCGACGTCGGTGGAGTTATTCACGCCGGTGGCGGAATAGCTGGTGCCGCCGAAGCCCATCGACTCCTGGGAGGCGCCGCCGTAGCCGGTGGTGGCAGTGCCGCCGCCGGTGGTCAGCTCATTATCGATGACCTGGAAGCTCCAGGTGTTGCTGCCGGAGTCCTGGAAAACGGCGCTGGAGAAGCTGAAGCTGCCGTTGGCCCACTGGCCGGCCTGGTAAGCGCTAACCGCGACGGAACCGGTGGCGCCGCTGTCCGTGGACGTGACCACGCCGCCGTAGGAATAGGTGTCGATGCTGCTGACCGTGAGCGTCCCTGAGGAGCCGCTAGTGTCGCCGCCATAGCTGGTGGTGTCCATGCCGGGGTAGGTGGCGACACTGGTCATGGTGCCGGTGCCGTTCAGCGTTTCCAGGTTGCTGCCGCCGTAGGCGGCACTCGACGTGCCGTGATGCTGGAAGACGACGCTGCTCAGGCTGTAGCTGGCGTTGGCGTAGCTGCCGGCCAGGTAACCCGAGTAGCTGTCGGTGCTGGCGATGTTGTAGGTGGCCGTCGGCGCGGCGTTGAAGGTGTAGCTGTCCACGCTGGTGACGCTGTCGGTGCCGCCGTTGATGCCGCTGCTTTCGTAGCCGTAACTGGAGGCGCTGTTGACGTTGTCCTTGAGCGTGGTGGTGCTGGTTCCCTGGCCGGTCATCGACTGGGCGCTGGTGCCCAGGGCGGTCAGGCCGCTGGAGCCGCTGTCGGCGACAATGGCGAGGGGCAGGCTGTAGCGGCCGGCGGCATAGGCTCCGGCGCCGTAGAAGCTGTAGCTGTCCGAGGAGGTGAACGTCCCCTGGGATGTGTAGATGCCGGTGGCGTTGTAGGTCTCCAGGCTGGCATAGCCGGTGGTGCCGGTGCTGGCGAAGGTCTCGCCGGCCGAGGAGCTGGTGCCACCGGCGTTGTTGCCGTAGCTCGTCGAGACGGTGGCCGTGCCGCTGAAGGTGTCCGTGCCGGTTTGCTGGTAGGTCCCGGAAGTGTTGGCGTTGTCCTGGTAGAGGACGCTATTCAGACTGTACGTGCCGTTGCTGAAGCTGCCGGCCAGGTAGGCGCTATAGGTGTCGTTGCCGCCGGTGTTGGCCGTGAAGCTGGTGTAGCCGCCGAAGGCGACGGTGTTATTGCCCTGGGACGTATAGCTGTTGGCGCCCGAGCCGGAGGTGAAGTCATAGTTGGCGGTGGTGTTGTTGCTGGAGCCGGTCACGGTGGTGCTGCCGTTGCTGGTGCCGGTTTCCGTCTGCAGGCTGTTGAGCTGCAAGGAATAGCTGCCCGGACCGCTGGCCGAGTAGGCGAAACTGTTCAGGCCATACGTGCCGTTGCTATAGCTGCCCGGCGCGGTGAGCGCGAAGGTCCAGGTCTGGCTCAGGATCGTGGTGGTGGTCTCGGTGCTGCCGAAGTTGTAGGTGCTGGTGGTGTTGGAGGTGTACAGGTCGGCTCCGGAAGAGCCGGTGCCGCTGTCGTTCGAGGAGCCGTTGTCGTGACCCGATTCGGTGGTGGTGGTCGTGCCGTTGCCGCTGGCGGTCTGCGTCGCGGTGGCCTGGTAGCTCGGCGTCGCGGTGCCGTTGAGCTTGAAGGTGAGACTGGCGACGGCAAAGCTGCCCGCGGCGAAGCTCCCCGTTTCCAGGGCACTGTAGGTGTCGGTGCCCCGGCTGTTGTATGTGAAAGTGTCGCCGCCCTGGAAGCTGTACGAGTTCATACTCGTGGAGACGGCGTTGTCGGAGCTGCCGAAACTTTGAAAGCCGCCGTCCGTGGCGTTGGTCAAACCGCCGCTCGTGTTAAGGACCGACGTGCCGGTGCCGGAGAACGCATGGGCGCCGGCGCTTTGATAGTTGAAGTTGCCCGTCGTCCCGGTCGCGTTGTAGAGCGCTGAAGGCATGGAAAAGCTGCCGGTGCCATAGGTCCCCGCCTCAGAGGCGGTGTGCGTGCCGTTGCCGGTCTCCTGGTAAGTGTAGCTGGCCAGGTTGCTGTAGCCGAAGCGATTGGTGCTGGCGTAGGTCCCCGATTCAAAACCGGCTTGCAGCAATCCGGATGCGGTCGTGGTGCCGTTCCCCAGTACCGTGTCCATGCCGGTCTGGTACAGCGTATAGCTGTCGCGGGCGCCGGTTTCGTTGTACAGGACGCTCGACAGGCTATAGCAGCCGGCGTTGCTGGTGCCGCCCTCGGCAAGCGTAAAGGTGCCGTTCGTCGAGGTGTTCGTAAACGTGTAGCTGCCGGTTTGCGTGAACGAAAAACTCAGGGTGCTGGAGCTCTGCGAGTCCCCGGTCGGCACATTGCTGCCCGGCCGCACCGCGGAGAGACCGCCCGACGGATCGCCGACCGCGGAGATGACCGGGTAGCCGCCCGGCGGCCGGCTCATGTCGTTATCGGCCGTGAAGCTGTTCGAGCTTTCCGTGAGGGTCGCCGTCGCCTTCTCCTGGTAGGTGAACAGGCTGAAGCTGCCCGATTCATTCACGCTCAGGCTGTTCAGCGAATAGCTATTCAGGCTCAGACCATGTTGATTGGATGTCGTGTTGACGAGGCTGTACCAGTTGAAGCCATACCAGTGGAAATAGTCCGAAATGCCGGGGCTCGTGTCGGTGACGTTGAGCGTGTCGGTTCCGGAAGTGTTTTGCACGGTCTGGCCGGCAAGCGTGGTTTCCACGAAATGCCAGCTGGCGAGCGCGTTTTGCGATAGGCTGTACGAATTGAAGCTCAGCAGGCCGTTGTTCACCGTGCCGCCTTCGTGGAGGGTGAACGTGGATGTGCCGGCATCGTCGAAAGTGATGCAGTTGGTGGCGTTGCTGCCCTGGAGGTGGATGGCGAAGGTATAGACGCCGGTGTCGTCGAACGTGAATGAGCCGAGGACGGCCAGGCTGGCGGTGACGTTGCCGCCCACGGCATACTGCGGGTTCAACAGCGGGGTCAGCGGCCCGAAGAACGGGTCCTGATGGAAATCGGCCGCGGCGCCGACTACGATTGGCGTGCGCGGCAGCCACGCCGAGAGGCTGAAGAGCCAACGTCTCTCGAGCATCTCCAGATCGAGGTGGGCCTTGCGGCGGATCTTTTCGGCCGGCTCGGGCCGCTCCGCTTTGCGCTTGCGGGATTTGGCCTTTTTCCAGAATTTCCAGGACATGGCTGCGCACTCCGTTCAAGGGGACGTTGCTTGGCTGAAGCGCACACGGAGATATAGCCTATATTGGACTCTTCCAGTTTCCAGGATTTCTTGGAGGGAGCGTTGGGGGAGCTATTCATCTTTGTTCATATTTCTCCCAGTCGATGCCGCTGCGGCCGTTGCCCCGAAAACGGATGCGCCTTTGAGATTGCCCCCGGTTCATTTCTTTGATTGTGTGTTTCAGTTGTATTTTGCGGTTCAGTCCGCTGCGCAGCGGTAGAGGGTTATCGCGGCAACCCTTCCAGGCGCCGGCCTGCAGGGCATCAAGGACGCATCTTTGCATGGCGGCGTCATTGCGAAAGCGCTTCACCAGCGTGCCGCGCCACCATAGTTCTCCTTCTTCTGCATTCCATATGGGCCTTTCCGCCATGTGGCGCAATGCCGTTACCACCGTGGCGGCCCAACCGTTCCCGGCGGATGCCTCGCGGCCGCGGCTCAGATAGCAGGCCAGCAAGGCGCAGCCGAACTCGGTGAGCAGAAGACGTGGCTGGGCATGCCGGTCTGCAAGGCCGTTCGCATCGGCGGCACAGCGGGGATGTTTGCGCATGACAAAACTCTGCTCCACGCATCCGGCCATGCGCAGCGCGCGAAGATGTCCCGGGGCAAAACCGCCTGCCGAAAGGTGCACCGGCTTAAGGAATAGATTCCTGGGGCCGGCGCCCGGCGTTGCCGCTCCAGCAAGGCAGCCGGGCAAGATGAGCGTGGAAGCAGGAAAAGAGTTGTGGCGTCCGGCTGGGCGCCGCTGCTGAACACTTTCTCGAATCATCGATTCCTCCAATCTCCGCCCAGCGCGCGCGATGGCACGGCAAGCGCCCTCCTTGCATTCCGCCAGTGCCAGGGGAATCTGAATCGAGCAGTGACTGACTCAGTGAAAGCGCTCGGCGCGTGCTCCCCTAAGTGTTAGGCACCGAAACTTGGAAAATGTGACATCGAGAATGGGATTTTTTTTGAAGAAAATGGAAATGCCTGGTACGGTAGGCAACAGAGACGACCTAAATACCATGGATTGCCGCGCTGTATTCTCATCGTAGGTTAGCAGCCTGTTGAAAAAGGTGTCTGGAACCTTGCGGGCAGCATAATTTCCAGGTTTTTCGCACGCCTTGAGGGTTCCAGACACCTTTTTCAACAGGCTGCTAGAAATGCGGCAGAGTGCGAACTCGGCCAGCTGCAACTCGGACCACGCGATGACACCCGACTGGCAAACTATCGTTCTGGAACAGAACGTTCTCCGGGAAGGCACTCAGGAGAGTAACCGGATTGTCCTCTGGTTGCCCGTCAAGCGCGAACGAGGATTCCAATTCTGGGAGCGCGTCGGCAGTGTGGCCAATGCGGAAATCAGCTTCCATGACTCGCTGTGCGCGATTGCTGCCACTTCTGTACCTGTGAAGCAACGAGTACGAGGCTGGCTGTACGCTCTCCTCGCCGGTTTTCGGAGAAAGGACGGGACTGATACCTGGGTGCATCCCAACGGGGACTCCGCAGAGCAATGCGGCGAGCGGCAGACCGACCTTCTTCTCGTCTGGCCTGCGAACCAGAAAGACGTTCTCGACGACAGCCGTGTGCAGGCGCTTTGGCCACAAGGAAAGCGGCTTCAGAGACTGGGCCAGAACCTGTACCTTGTGTCCGGCATGGAGAGTCCGGGGGCCGGCACAGGGCCCGAATCTTTGCCGCCTAAGCCGCAAGCGACAAATCGGCATAAGCCGCAAACGACGAATGGGCATAGCGGCCCACGCGAGCAGGCCGAGTATCTTTTGGCTGTCGCAGTTAGAACAGGCGAGCGCCGCGGCGAAGCCCTGGCTCTGAGCGACCTGGGGATACTCGCCTTGAATGAGGGACAGTCCCAGCAAGCGCTGTCTCACCTGGAGCGAGCACTCGTTATTGCTCGACAGCTTACCGTTCGTTCCATTGAAGCAGATGTGCTCGCCAACCTTGGCCTGGCCGCGCTGAGCGCCGGTCAGCTGGAACGCGCGCAGCAGTCGTTTGAACAGGCATTGATCTACGTGCGCGGCGCAGGCGATCGCCTCGGGGAAAAGCTCGCCCTTCAGCGCCTGGGGCACCTGTACGAGAACCTGCACGATTCGGTCCGCGCAGCCGCGTGCTTTGAAGAGGCGCTCACCCTGGCGCGCGCGGTGGGCGATCGCCAGCACGAAGCCGTCCTGTTATGGCATTTGGCCATTCAGCATGCGGAACGAGGCCGGCGCGATCAGGCCGTCATCCTCGGACAGGCAACGATTGATCTGCTAACTAAACTGGGGAAGCCTGAAGCCGGTCTATTTGCCGATCACTTGCAACAATATCGCAGAGGCGAGACCGGGCTGGAGATGAGTGGGACCAACCATGCCGGCGACGGGAGTCTGCAGGAGCGGATGTACGGCGGCCCAATACAGGCCGAGCAAGTTGGCACAGCGCAAGAGCCGCCGGCAGGAGGGCCGCGTTTCTTACGCATGGCGCTGTCGGCGGCCCTGGCCATGGGCAAGTTCCTGGGTTCCGGACTGAAGACGGCTTCCGGGGAACTGATTAACCAACGCCTGCATGCCTGTGCGGCCTGCGAACATCATACGGGAGTGCGCTGCCGGATCTGCGGCTGTTTCACCCAGGTCAAGGCCCGCCTGCCCCATGAAGATTGCCCAATCGGGAAGTGGCGGCAAGGAATAGCCGCCAGTCGCTAAGCTCCGCTTGCCGAGCGGGGCCTCGAATCTAAGGCTCCGCGCTACGCGGCCGCCGTCGGCAGAAGCTTGGTTACCGCATACGGCCGCGCATCGCGGAGAATTAAGGTCGCCTTGCCAAACCCATGGCGCCTGCCAAACACATGGCAACCTATGGCATTCCTCGAAAAAGTTGGCGAATTCTTGCCGCAACCTTCAGAATGCTATTGACGGTAAGCGCGCTTTATGCATCGACAGCGTCAAGATGGCCAAAAGGTGGCCATCTTGGCTCGCGGCGTAGATTATTCTTGCCATGCAAACCATATTTGAAAGGACCGCCATGAATCCGATGAACCCCAAAATCGCTCGTGCGATCCAGGAGATCGAGGCCGAGTACGCAGGCCGCGACTCTTCCCATGCCTATTACGACGCGAAGCTCAAGATCTACGTCCTTGTGGTTAGCGGCAAAGAAGCAGAGGCGTACCACAACGCCGTCATGGCAATTCATGATCTGGCGAAGAACGCCAAAGGCCTTGGCGCGAAGCGCGTGAAATGAAATAGCATAGAGGGCCAACATGTCGGCCTAACAGGGCCACACTGGCCCTGTTGGTGGAGTCCCGTAACCACCTGGCATGGTCCTGGTTACGAACGCGAAAGAGGGTACAGGGCCAGCGGGCTACGTTATTCGAGCACCGTGCGACTCCAGTTGCGGGTGGCGCCGATCGTCAGCTCGCGGATATGCCAGGCGAGGTCGCCCCGCAGATTGCCGGGCGCGCCGATCCACTGCTCGGTGAAGTAGGTTCTTCTCCGGATGGGCCTCGTGGACGGTGGACAGCGCGTCAATCTTCCCGGTGTAGAGATGAAACGCGGTGCCATCCACGTATTTCCTCGCCCCGGCATCATTGAGGATGGAGATCGGATAATCCGGCCGATCACAGTTGTGGTCGTAGATGATGATCTTGGTGTCGAGCCCGGCCTGCTTGAACGCGGGGCCAAGATGGTTCTTGATGAACTCGGCCTGCTCCCGGCGGACCGGCCCGCGGAAAGAACAAAGAGGTCAGGACTCGATTTCGCGAATCAAGTTCTGTTGTCTTTTCTCTTCAGGAAGCCAGCCACTCATTTGACAATCACCGCATTCATGGCTAGATTGCCATACAGCCATGAAAAGCCGGCAGCGTTACGAAGCCAGAGCCAGGGTCGCAAAGGCGCTCGCGCATCCGAGCCGCCTGATGATGCTTGACCTGCTCGCCAAGACCGAGATGAACGTCACCGAAATCACGAAGGCGGTCGGCGCCGATCAGTCTACGGTGTCGAAACACCTTGCCGTCCTGAAGGAAGCCGGGCTGATCGACACTCGGAAGGAAGGGACGACGAGCTTCTATCGAGTGACCTGCGCGTGCCTCGGCGGCTTCTTCTCCTGCCTCGAAGCAATGGTGGTTTCGGATATCCAGAGACGACAGGCATCGGGGGGACGGAGTAGACGGTGAGAGCCTTCAGCGCGGAAATCTTCGGGACTTTCGCTCTCGTTTTCGCGGGCACCGGCGCCATCGTCATAAATGACGTGAGCGGCGGCGTCGTGTCCCATGCAGGGATTGCGCTTACGTTCGGCTTGGTCGTGCTTGCCATGATTTACGCCGTGGGCGAGGTATCGGGCGCTCATCTGAACCCGGCCGTCACCATCGGCTTCTTCCTGGCCCGGCGCTTTCCAGGCCGTCGGCTGCCCGCATACATTACCAGCCAGTGCCTGGGAGCATTCGCGGCGAGCGGCTTGCTGTATCTCCTCTTTCCGTCTCATGCGACCCTCGGGGCCACGGCGCCGGCGGGGCCGGCACTCCAGTCGTTCATCCTTGAGTTCGTGCTGACGCTCTTGCTTATGTTCGTCATCCTGAGTGTCTCCAGCGGCGCGAAGGAGAAGGGGATTACCGCCGGCATCGCGGTGGGAGCGGTGATCGCCTTTGAAGCACTCTTTGCCGGGCCGATCTCCGGGGCGTCCATGAACCCGGCCCGGTCCCTGGCCCCAGCCCTGGTTTCCGGTCAGCTTGGAAATCTCTGGATCTACCTCACCGCTCCCGTGCTGGGGGCCGCCGCAGCCGTCATGACCTGCCGCTGCATACATGAAAGCCCTTGTTGCTCTGGCTCTATCTGAGGGTGTTGTCCATGACCGAAAGCACTCGGAAGTCGATTCTGTTCGTCTGCGTCGAAAACAGCAACCGCAGCCAGATGGCCGAGGCGTTCGCCCGCATGCATGGGACGGCCCGTGTCGAGGCGTACAGCGCCGGCTCCCGCCCTTCGGGGCATGTCAATCCCAGGGCTGTGGAGGCGATGCGCGAACTTGGCTATGACCTGACGCAACACAGCTCAAAATCGCTGGCCGACATTCCGGCCATCGAGTACGACGCCGTCGTCGCCATGGGGTGTGGCGATGAAGGCTGTCCACTGGTCCGGGCGAAGCGTCGGGAGGAGTGGAACATCCCAGACCCGAAGGAGTTGCCTGCTGACCGGTTTCGAGAAATTCGGGAGCTGATCGAGAAAAAAGTCAAAGAGCTACTGCGTGGGCTGTGACCACGGCGACCGGCCAGCTACGGCAAGTGACGATCTGACGGTGCGGGTCTGGAACGTGCGTACCAGCCAGACGGGACGCCAAGGTTCATCCGGGCGCCTGAAATGCCTCTTCGTGAGCCCATCAGGAGACGCTGTGGTTTCCTAACGGGCACTTCTTGATACCTGCGACAATAATCTCGCGGGCTTGCGGGCATCCGAAACTGCCGCGGAGTGCACTCCTCGGGCAACGGCACCTTTGTTGTGGCCGATGCGATTGCGGTGGTGCCGATTGCCTGATCGTGAGCTTTGCCATCCACTACGTGCCGGCCACGGGCTCCCGACTCGGGCCGATTGCCGCCTTGGAGTGATGGGCGCGCGTCAGAGTCGCTCACTGTTGCACGAAATGCGCAGTTCGTTCAGAAAGGCCTTGGCCGCCGGGCTGTGGTAGCGCTGTCTGTGCCAGACGGCCACGATGGTGCGCCGCGACTCCTCGGTGGCCACCGGCCGGTAGACCAGACGTTTGCTGCGGTCGGCGCGACAGGCCATGGCGGGCAGCAGCGAGATTCCCTGGCCCAGCGCGATCAGCGCTTGCACCGTGGCGATCTGGGCGCTGCGGCAGGCGATAGTCGGCTGGCAGTCGTGGGCCCGGCACAGGCTCAACACTTGTTCTCCCAGGCAGTGCATCTCGTTGAGCAGGATGAAACGCTCTGGAGCCAGGTCTTGAACTGTGATCTTGCGCCGGCGGAGCAGCGCATGTCCGCGCGGGGCCGCCACCAGCAGAGGCTCGGTAAGCAGCGACTCGACCTGCAAGCGCTCCTCCGTGATCGGCAGGGCCGCGATAGCCAGGTCAAGATCGCCGTCCACGACTGCCGCGATCAAATTGCGCGTCACATCCTCCTGAATGGCCATGTCCACATTGGGGCAACGCCTGGCGAAGCCCTTGAGCGCCGGCGGCAAGAGGTAGGGAGCAATGGTCGGGATGACCCCCACGGCCAGCCGGCCTCCCGGCAAAGCGCCGCCGTCCCCCAAACGCCGCTCCGCATCGTCCACGGCGGCCAGAATCGCGGTCGCGCGCTCCAGCAACAGCCGGCCCGCATCCGTCAACACCGTCCGGCGCCCGAGCCGGTTCAGTAACGGCTGTCCCAGGCGGCGCTCCAGCTTCAGGATTTGCTGGCTCAAGGACGGCTGTGACACGTGACAACGTTCAGCAGCTCTGCTGAAATTGCCGCTCTGGGAGACGGCCACGAAGTAGCGGAGCTGGTGCAGTTCCATAGGCATCACCTATCGTTTCCATAGGAACAAAGTATTTCACTTATAGCAGCCGCGCGGTTAAGACAATAGCCAAGATGCCGGCGCGGGCTGCGCATCACCCGCCAATGTGACTTGTAGTCGCCCTAATTAAGCGTGCGCGATTCTGCAGTAACGACGCCACCGGGCTTGTCCCGGTGGACCGATGACTGATGGCCAGTAACCGATGCGTATATACCGATGGCCGCCACGGGGCTCGTCCCCGTGGAGCCACGACTGATGGCCCGGCTGACAATCGTCGCTCCACGGGGACAAGCCCCGTGGCGGCGATAACTTCTCGATGCAACAGCTCTGGCTGCCAGTCACCAGTCCACGGGGACAGGCCCCGTGGTGCCGGTTATGCTGCCGAATCGCGCACGGTCATCTTGAGTTTTGGAGCGATTTGTCCCCAATGTCCCCAAAGAGAAGGAGTGAGGCATGCATGCTATCGCGCGCAAGGGTGTTTGGCGCTGGCTGCCCTGGGCTGGCGTGGCCGCGGTGTTTCTCTACCTTGTCAGCCCTGCGCTGCTCAAATCGCATGGGCGGCAGGGCGACGAGCCAGCCGACCGGGAGAAGGTTCCGCCGCCGTCCAGCTACGATCAGGTCAGCCCTGTTCTGCTGGGCCAGGAGACATTCGAGAAGATGCTGGCCGGCGACAAGGCGGGCAAGGAGAAGGTCCTGGCCCGGCAAAAAGCCCTTCTCGAAGAACGCTATGACCTATCGCGCCATGTGGACGAAACGGTCAAGATGTCGCGCGGCAAGCCGATCCCGGTTGGTCCGGCCGCCAGGCTCGCCGAGGGCATGACCTGGGAAAAGCTGGCCGAGATGTCTCCGGATGAGGTCAAAGAAAAAGGAGCCTTCCCTAAAGGCTTCTTGCCGCTGCCGCACCCGCATCATGAAGTGGGCGGTATGGTCTTTCCGCAACAGGAAATCAAGCTGCTGCCGCGGTTGGAGCGCTTCGACCTGGACTTCGATTTGCCTGAGCATTTTCTCCCCGAATTTCCCCCCGCCATCTACCTGACGACGCGGCCTGACCTGGGCGACGTTTCCAAGGGCCAGATGGTGACTCTCGAGAACTTCAATCAGATTTTCAACGGCATCTTGAACTCCAAGGATCTGGAAGGCGTGCGCCTGCTGGTCACGCAATTCCCGCAGCAGCAGTTCAATGCCACCTACGATCGCAAGGCGGAGAAACCGAGCCAGGGCGTGGCCTGTCTCGACTGCCACGTCAACGGCCATACCTCGGGGGCCACCCATCTCGTGGGCGACATACGGCCGCAGCAACACCGTCGGCGCATTGATACGCCCAGCCTGCGCGGCGTCAACATCCAGCGGCTCTTTGGCTCGCAACGGGCCTTGAAGACCGTCGAGGACTTTACCGAGTTCGAGCAGCGTGCGGCGTATTTCGACGGCGATCTTCTCTCCGCGGCGGCCAAGGGGCTCAATCCCCTGGAGCGCGGCAGCCAGGTCCATTTCATGTCGGAGTTTCAGGAATTGCTCGCCTTCCCGCCCGCGCCCCTGGGCGTGGACGGCAAGCTGGATGCCCGCAAGTTCGCGGCCGACGCGCCCGAGATGCGCGGCCAGAAGTTGTTCTTCGGCAAGGCCCAGTGCAGCACCTGCCACCCCGCGCCTTATTACACGGATAATTCCATGCACGACCTGCAAGTGGAGCGCTTCTACAAGAACCAAACCCACAACGGCCTGGTCGCCACCAGGCAGGGACCGATCAAGACCTTCCCGCTGCGCGGCATCAAGGAGTCGCCGCCGTACCTTCACGACGGCCGGCTGCTGACCCTGGAAGATACGGTGGAGTTCTTCAACCTCATCCTGGAGCTGAAGCTGAGCAAGGAAGAGAAGACCGACCTGGTGGCCTTCATGCGGCAACTCTAGGCGAAAACAAGGCAGGGAGGACACGGAGGCGATTGCCTTCGTGTCCTCTGAACTTCGCGCCGTCGCGGGCCGGGCGTAGTTGTGCATGGCGAGGCCGAGTTGCTTCAGGTTGTTGGTGCAACTGATGCAGTTGGCGGCCTCGCGCACCTTTTGCACGGCCGGCAGCAACAGGCCGACCAGGACCGCGATGATCGCGATCACCACCAGCAATTCGATCAGCGTAAACCCGTGGCGAATTCGCCGACGATTTTTCATGATCCTCTGCTCCGAAGAAAGAAGATGACGGGAATCTGACCACCCCAACTGGGTGCCTCTAGTTATCAGTACTTTTTGACGATCGGGTTATTCCGCTCGATTGCGCGATGTGCAAGGGGCCCAGGGGCATCATTTCTTGCTTGGCTGCCGCCGGCGGCTCTCAGGACGGGAATAATTCTGGAAGTCGATGGGTATAGCTCTCTGCGTACTGCTGGCAGCGTTCAGTTCGGTGCCCGCAGTGGCGCTGGGATGGCTGCACGCGGACATAGGCGGGCACGGCGCCGGCTCGATGGAAATCCTTCGCTTACACCACTGGCTCGGGACGGCTGCGTGTCTTTGGGCCATGGCCCTCGCCGTGCTGTTGGAGTGGGACACACGCCGGCAGCGGCGGCGTCTCCTCTTCCGCGTCGCGCTGGGCATCGGCGCCTTGCTGGTCTCGGCCACAGGGCACTTTGGCGGCACGCTGGTGCACGGCGCCGGCTTCTTCGACTGGTAAAACGAACGCTTCCGTTGACCCATTGGCTGGAACAGGCGATTTTCCCAAGGAGGGATTTTGATGCTCGTGCTCAGTCGCAAGCTTGGTGAACGTATTCTGGTGCCGCACTGCGAGTTAGCCGTCACCATCGTGGCAATCGAAGGCAACAACGTCCGGTTAGGCATCTCCGCCCCGGATGACATTGCCGTGTACCGGGAAGAAGTCTGGCTGCAAATAGGCCTGCAAACGCAAAGCTCAATTACGAAGAAGTAAGTCCTCATGAATGACAACGAAAACGCTGCCCACGATCAGCCCATGCTCTTGACAGACCTGGCGACCAAACTCACCATCGCCGCGCATCCCGTTACCGCTCGGCACGTCATGGGGGCCTTGTGGTTGTGGGTCGATCTGGGGATAGACCTCTGGACGGTACTGCAGCGGAGAGTCACGCACCTGGGAAGGAAATTAGCGCGCGCCCGCTGGCCCGGCGAGTTCGAGGTCTGGCGACAGTGTTTACTGGCGGAATTGACCGACGCGGCCTACCGCACCACCCTGAGATACGGGGCGCAAACATCGTCTCTTGAGCTGGAGATGGACTTGTACCAGGCCTTCTCTGTGGTGCTTGATGATATCGGACGAGCGACACTGTTGTGTCACATGTTGGAGGCCGGTTCCGACTGGGGAATAATGCCCGCACGATCCAGGTAGAGCTTTATAGGGACGCCGGCAATTCGAGTTATCCGGCGCCTGTTCGATCAATTCCTCTTCAGGAGTCTCACCATGCTTCGGCAACAGAGTTTCAGAGGGCTAGCCGGCCTCGCAGCGGCGATCGCGCTACTGACGGTGGGGACGGAATGGGCAATCGGCGCCGGTCACGGTGGCGGTGGCGGCGGCGGCCACGGCGGCGGTGGCGGCAGTCGCGGTGGCTTTAGCGGCGGCGGTTTCAGTCGCGGCGGTTATGGCTATGGCGGTGGTTACGGGCGCGGCTATGGCGGTTATGGTTATGGCCGCGGCTATGGCGGTTATGGCTATGGGTTCGGCTACGGCGGCTATGGCTACGGGCGCGGCGACTACGGCCGCTATGGACGGGGCTACTATGGTGGTTACGGCTACGGGCCAGGCTACTTCGGCAGCTACTTTCCTTACAGCTACGCGCGTTAGGCGATCAGTAAGCCATCAACTTCTTGCAGTAATGAACCACCTCCTCCAGCCAGGGGTCGGAATGAAGGCAGCTCCAAGATGCTTTCCTCCGACCCTCTTTGTTCTCCTTATGCTCATGGGCTGCGATCCGATCACCGGCGCCCCAAAGCCTCTCTCCGCCTTGCGTCAAGGCGGGCGGGCGCCGGTTGATCGGTTTATCAACGCAGTGCCGGGCCGAACTGAGTGCCCCCCAGGCCGGAAAGCGATCATCGCCCCCGTGCCTCTCCACCCGGTAATCGAAGTGTTGGTCTCCCCTGGCGACCGGGTCAAGAAGGGGCAGGTACTGGTCAAGCTCGACGATGACGAGGCACGCGCCGACGTGCGGGCCAAGCAGGCGGCGCTGGAGAACGCCCGCATTGCCTTGAAGGAGAGCCGCCGTCACCTCGGGTCGGTGGCAAAGCTCTACGAGAAAGGCGCTTTCTCCGAAGAAGGCAATCACGGGGCCCAGGTGGCGGTCCTCAGGGAAGAAATGAATGAGCGCGCCGCCACGGCCGCCTGGGAAGCCGCGCAAGCGGAACTGGAACACTACACGGTCACCGCTGCGATCGACGGCGTGGTGAGCTGGTTGGATGCCAGCCCCGGCATGGTCTCACGGCCTGGTACCACGGTGTGGGGCGAGATCCTTGACCTGAGCGAGATCGACGTGCGCTGCGAAATAACGGCAGAGCAGGCCGACCAGGTGTCCGTGGGCCAGGCAGCAGAAGTGCGACGGCATGAAAAGCAAGGGTGCGCCGCGGTGGGCCGGGTGGTCTTCGTGGCGATGACGGTGGACAAGGCGACAGGCCTGGTGCCGGTCGTGGTGCGGCTGCCCAATCGGAAAGGGCGCCTGCGCTGCGGCGTGCCGGTTCAGGTGCGTTTCCACGACCGACAAAAGGCAGGTCTTCATGAATGACAGGGCAATGGCCGTCAATAATCGCGTCACCCTCCTGGGAACCCTCGCGGCCAAACTCACCAGCGCCGCCTATCCCATTGCCGCTCGGCATGGGATGAAGCTCTTCTGGGTCGATCTGGGGATAGACCTCTGGAAGGTACTGGACGAAAGAGTCAAGCACCGGGAATGGGAATTAGCTCGCGCTGGAGGGCTCGTCGACTTCGAGGCCTGGCGGGAGCGCTTGGCAGCGGAACTGACCGACGCGGCTTATCGTATCACCCTGCAGTACGGGGCGCTGGGATCGTTTCTTGACCTGGAGCTGGGCCTGTACCACGCCTTCTGTCAGGTGGTTAAGGATATCGGGCGACAGAGACTATCGGGTCCTATTTTAGAGGTCGGCCTGAGGGGAATAATCTCAGCATCACGCAGATAGAGCTCATTAGGAACGTCGGCCGTCACTGGGGGAAGGAGCTGCCACATGGCTCGATTTCTGGAAATGAACCAGCCGACGCCTGCTCGAAATCTGGCCGAGTTACTCTGTGATTTGGGACGAGTGCTCCGTCGGCGTGTACATCTCGGGGCTGGAACGAAGAGGAGTTCTGACGAGGCCAGACCGGCGGAAGCTAATATCGAAGCGTTCACGCCGTATCAGCCACCATGGTTCGCCGGCGCCGCATGGGGCACGCTGCTGTGCGCCGCCTACCCTTTGCTGATTTTGACTCCCCTTGCACTGTTCGCCGTTGTCTCACCGAATTCCCATCATGCGCCGGTTGTCGAAGTTGCGGTTGATTGTGCTGTCGTTGCCTTCACTATTCTGGCCTTGCAGTTCGTAATCTCGGCGAGGCTGCGCTGGGTTGAGGCCCCTTTTGGGCTGGACGTGGTGCTTCGATTTCATCGTACGATGGCGTTCGTAGCCGCGGGCCTGTTGTGCATCCATCCCCTGCTCATCGCCTCGGGTGAGAGTTGGGGTCTGTTAACGAGATGGCGTGTTCACTGGCCGATATGGGCAGGACGTTTGGCGCTCTTGCTCTTGGCGGCACATGTGGCCGCGGCGATTTTCCGGCGCGTGCTGCGGCTGCGCTACGAAACCTGGCGTCATGTCCACAATGTATTCGCCTTCCTGCTGCTGGGACTCGCCTTTTCGCATAGTGTGGCGCTCGGCCATGATTTCGACAGTATGTCCGCGCGGATCGTCTGGGCGGCGTTGCCCCTGATCGCGTTGAGCGCTTGGCTTTACGGTCGTCTTGTCCGACCGTGGTTGCTCGGGCGCGAGTCCTACCGGGTTGTGTCCATCGCGTCCGAAGCTCCGCAGGTGTGGACGCTGACATTGCAAGCGCCGGTAAACCGGCCCCTGCACTACGCGCCAGGACAGTTCCAGTTTCTGCGTGCGCATCGCAGCTCGGTCCTGGCCGAAGAACACCCATTTTCCATCGCCTCGAGTCCTGCGCCGGGGGGCAGGATCAGCTTGACGATCAAGGAGAGCGGGGACTTCACCTCGACCATTGGCCGAATCAAGGCCGGTGACCGGGTGGCAGTCCACGGTCCATTCGGCCGGTTCTCCCACGTCTTCCACCCAGAGGCCGACGACCTGGTGTTCGTTGCCGCTGGCATCGGCATCACGCCGCTCATGAGCATGTTGCGATACATGCGCGATCGGCAGGACACCCGGCGCGTGTTGCTTGTCTACGCCAACCGCGGTGTGGCTGACATGGTGTTCCGGAGTGAGCTGGAGCAGATCGAGTCCGGCGGCTTTCCCGCTCTCACGACGATCCATATCCTGTCGCGGCCGCCAGCTGATTGGGTCGGCCGGACCGGTCGACTCGATACGGAGTGTCTGAGCTCCCTTTGCGGTGGCTTTTCCGGCAAGGCGTTCTTTATTTGCTGTCCGCCGATCATGGCGTCCGCGCTGATTCGCGGGCTCAGGAACGCAAGGGTTGGTCCGGAACGAATTCACGCCGATTACTTTGGACTCTAAGGTTGCCGGTAATCGGCGCGTCGGGGGTTGACAATGAAACGCTTCCGCCTCTTGGGATTCTATGTTGTTGGAATCGTGGCCGTGATTGGCTTGGCAGTCTGGGGAGTAACCATGAGGAGGACGGCGGCCGACGTGGGAACGCCGGCCGCGTCGGAGGCTGGGCCAATTCCCCCAGCAACCGTGAACACAGAACCGTCGCCAGCGGCCGCCGGTGCATGGCATGGCCGGCAGCAGACGATCGAACCGACCGTGCCCGGACGCGGCTTCGACGCGGCGCCCGCGCAGATGGAATAAACCCGAAGTGAGGAGAGTAACGTTTGTAGGAACGCTGGCCTCCTAATGAGCCGGCCCTCTTTATTCTTCTATAAGGAAGAGGCAACCATGTTCACTTTCCTGAAACGCTTCGGAGTCAGTGCGGCGCTCGTGATGAGCCTGGCAGCGGTGCGGCCGAGTTATGGCCAGAACTTTATCCCAGGAGCCAGTCCCTTCTTTCAAATCCGACCGGGACTGAACATCAGCCAATACGCCTATAACACGGCTCTACTGGGACAGGCGCTGCAGACTTTCCCGCCCTACACCCTGGGCGGCGCTTACGGGACGCCCTTCGGCAGTCCGTACGGCGGGTTCGGTGGGTACGGCGGAGTCAATCCCTACCTCGGCGCCTACGGCTCCTCATACGGCAGCCCGTACGGGGGCGGATATGGCGGATCTTCAGCGTACGGGAGCTCTTATGACCCGACCTACGGGGCCCTGAAGGGCTCGGCCGAGTTGCTCACTGCGGAGGGAAAATACATTACCGATCTACAGAAGACTCTCACGATGCGCGAGGAACGCCGCGGCGAGCGCCTCAAGAACGACCGTAGCGCGTTCGATCTTAAGAACTATAAGCGTGACCGGACGCCGGGCGCCGAAGAGGTGCGCTTGCGCAGTCAGAAGGAACAGGTGATGCGCAGCCGCAACAATCCGCCCCTGACGGAGATCGCCTCGGCCAAGGCCCTGAATGATCTCATGCAGGACATCCGCAATGCGCAGACGCGCGGCAACACGGCGCAGTTGCGCACCTTCGACTCCCCGCTCAGCGAAGAAACCCTCAAGCGCATCAATGTCACCAGGGGCCAGGGGAACATCGGCCTCCTCAAGAACGAAGGACGTCTCGCCTGGCCGGTGGCATTGAACAGCATTGATTTCAGGGAGGATCGTGAGCGCATCAATACGCTGCTGCGCGACGCCGTCGGCCAGGCCGGCTTTAACAGCCAGGTTGACTCGGACATCATCTCCGGGCTCATGAACGACACCGAGCGGATCGGGACCCGCCTGCGCCGGAACGTGACCGAGCTGCCGCCATCGCTGTACATCGACGCCAGGGCGTTTCTGAATAATCTCGATGAAGCCATTCGCGTCCTGCAGCAGCCCGACGTGGGGAGTCACTTTAGCGGCCGCTATGCGCTGAAAGCGAAAACGGTTCCCGAGCTGGTCAATACCATGAGCGCGAAGGGATTGCTCTTCGCCTCCGCGGTGCCCGGCGATGAACCGGCTTACCTCGCGTTGCACCAGGCTTTAGCCGCCTATGATCGGGCCATCAACCCGAACATCGAGAAGGAACTAGCCGCGCAGAGGTAAGCCCAAGCTGGATTTACTTCTCGCTCGCCGTCCGCCTCCGCCGCCCGCTGAGCAGGTAGATGTCCGAGCGCACCTCGCTGAGCGGGTCGCCGGACGTGTCGATGCCATCGACGCGCGGCACGGGGTCGAAGATGATCCTTCGCCTCTGGGGTTCCTGGTCATCGACGCGGGCATTGAGGGTGAGCGTGCCGAAGGGGATCTCCACGCGGCTGTCCGGCCACGACACGCTGGCGTCAGCTACGTCGTCGCTTCGCTCGGCCATCTGCACGAAGACGCCGAGCCGGATCGGCCCCTGCGCCAGCCTCGGGCCGATCTCCTCGAAAAGGAAATTCGCAGATTTCCGGCCGGCTTCTGCGTCCGTGAGATACTCGGTCCGCGCTTCGGGCCGGATGCGGAAACGGCCGTGGCGGCTCACGCCGCCGGCGTTCGTGAACCGGAAGGCGGTGACGGCGAAGAAGGCCTCCCGGGCGAAGCTGGCCGGGATCGGCTTGGGCGCTTCGACGAACCGCTTGGCGCTGGGGTGCGTGGCGAGGAAGGCCCCCAGGGCCTCGGGCTTGCCGGCCCCAAAGGCGGCCGCGGCGCGCAGGAACTCCAGGAACTCTTCCCCGGTGCGAACGGGGAAGCCGTTCGTGGAGTGGGCGACGATGTCCGTGTGGGCGTGGTCGGCCAGGTGGAAGCGCACGGCGATCCCGCGCGGACCGGAACGCTGCGGGTCGTTGTCCGGGATCGTCGGCACGCCCGTTGAATCCGAATAGCGGACGGTGACGGGGGTGGACGGCTTGCTCGCGTGGGAGGCGCGGGTCAGCTTCGCCGCCTCGGGCGACGGCGTGAACGTGCCGGAGCACATCAGCCCCTTGGCGTGCGCGGGCCGGAAGCCGGGGTGCAGGCCGGACAGCGTGTCGAGAGCGTCGAGCAACTGCTCGGCGAGGGCAAGGTTCGTATAGGTGCCGGCTGGCATGGGTACCTCCCTAGAAGGCAAACCACCCTGGCGGTACGAGCGCTGCCTTCGTGCGCCTCGTCACGCTCGGTTCCGGGGCCTGCGGCGGCGAGGCCGCTCAGGCGGAAGAGATGTGGACGCTGTCATGATATGACGGGCAGGGCCGCACGGTCAGGAGGAACGGGGGAAGCAATGCGGAAGCAACCGTCATGCCGTCCGCGCGGCCCGGCGGCAGTCTCGTTGTCCCGCCAGTTCAATGGTGCCCGGCCTGCAACGGGCGCAGACTCTTCACTAGATTCTTGTAACCTTCCGTGCCCCGCCGGCATCCAAGAGACATCAGCCTCGTGCGGCTTCCCGGCCGAGCCTTGTCTGCTCGGGACCGCGCCAACGGGAAGGCCGAGGCAATTGACCGGAACCGACAAAATGAGGAGTCTAATCATGCGCAAATTCCTGCAAACAATCATGGCAGCTGGTGTGGGGCTCGGTTTGACACTGGCTGCGGCGGGCTGCGGCTCGTCAACTGATCCTGGCCATGACAAGATGAGCGGAGACAAGATGGGCGCGGATAAAATGGGCGGCGACAAAATGACCGGCGATAAGATGGGCGCTGGCAAAATGACGGGCGGCAAGATGGGCGGCGACAAGATGGGCAGCGGCAAGATGGACGACGAAAACCACGGCAAGCAATAAACCAGCAGACAGCCCGGCAGGATAGAGTCCTATCCCCTTATCGGATAGGCTCTTGGCCCACATGCCAGGGAGGCATTCCATGAATCGTCTGGCGGCGAAACATCCCCGCGCCATCCGCTGGATGCACTGGATCAACGTCCCGGTGCTGACCGGGATGATCTGGAGCGGTCTGCTGATCTACTGGGCCAACGATGTTTATCGCGTCGGTTTTGGACAGGTCACCCTGTTTCATTTCTTCCCGGCCGCCTTCTACGAGGCACTCAACCTGGAGCACCGCCTGGCCGAGGGCATGGCCTGGCATTTTCTCTTCATGTGGTTCTTCGCGATCAACGGCGTGCTGTACGTCGGCTACACGGCCGTCTCGGGCGAGTGGCGCCACCTCCTCCCCAACCGCCACACCTTCCGAGAGGCCATCGACGTGGTGCTGCACGATCTGCATCTCCGCAAGGGCCCTCTGCCACACCGGAAATTCAACGGGGCGCAGCGGCTGGCTTATACCGGCATCATCGCCATGGCCGCCGGCTCGCTGCTCACCGGGCTGGCCATCTACAAACCGGTCCAGTTCGCCTGGCTCACCCGGCTGCTGGGAGGCTACGAGGCGGCCCGGCTGGAGCATTTCTGGCTGACCATGGGCTATGTCGTCTTCTTTCTCATCCATATTGCCCAGGTAATTCGGGCCGGCTGGAACAACTTCCGCGCCATGGTCACGGGCTACGAGCTGGTGCCCGCCGAGGAGAAACCTTATGAACCAGCTTGACGAGCAGAAATCGCCGCCGCTTACTCGGCCCGGCGAGGCGGACTTGGGCGACGCCGAACGCAGGATGCTGCAGATGAGCCGGCGCAGCTTCGCCTTTGGCGGAGTGGCGGCTTTGCTGGGCCTGGGCGGTTGGACGTGGCTGCGGACTCGTGCCGAGCAGGACGGCATTCCCTGGCCGCTGCGGCGCGTCCTCGACTTCAACGCGCGCCTGGCCCAGGCCTATTTCAACGATACCCGGCTGGCGCCGACCTTCCCGCCGGACCGGGCCGGGGAACCGCGCGTCAATGGCGGGCTTGGTTTAGAGAATCCGCTCGATCCAGCTCGCTGGCGGCTTCGCGTAGAGGCCCCAGCCGGCAAGACAAAGGAGTTTTCTCTAAACCAGATCAAGGCCCTGCCGCGCGTCGAGATGGTGACCGAACTCAAATGCATCGAAGGCTGGAGCAATGTGGTCCACTGGGCCGGGGCCCGTTTCACCGATTTTGTCAAGGCATACGGACTGGGCACGCGCAGCGGCAGCGCACCTGACCTGTCTGGAAACCCTCAGGACTTGTGCGCTTACGTCCAGCTCGAAACGCCGGGAAGCCGTTACTACGTCGGCATCGACATGGCCAGCGCACTGCACCCGCAGACGCTCCTCTGTTATGAGATGAATGGACAGCCGCTGACAATGCCTCATGGAGCGCCCTTACGGTTGGTCATTCCGGTCAAGTATGGCATCAAGAACATCAAGCGTATCGGCCGCATCCGTTTCTTGGATCGGCGTCCCGCCGACTACTGGGCCGAACGGGGCTACGACTGGTACGCTGGACACTAAGGAGTCAATGACATGCGAAACAGCTTCTGCCTGGCGGCCGCGGTATGCCTTGCCGCTCTGGTTCCAGCCGCTGCCGCGCGCGCCCAGCAACCGGCAACCATGAAGATCGAAGCCCCCGAGATCACCGGCATCCAGGAATGGCTCAACTCCAAGCCGCTCAAGCTCAAGGACCTGCGCGGCAAGGTGGTCGTGCTGCACTTCTGGACGTTCGGCTGAATCAACTGCATCCACAATTACCCGTGGTACGCGGGTTGGCACAAGGACTATGCGAAAAAAGAAGTGACCGTCATCGGCATTCACACGCCCGAGACGGAAGGCGAAGGCCGCATCGAGCAAGTGCGCAAGAAAGTGAAAGCCAACGACATGAAGTATCCCATCGCCGTCGATCGCGATGCCAGGACCTGGAAAGCCTGGGGCAATCAGTTTTGGCCCAGCGTCTACTTAATCGACAAGAAGGGGGACGTCCGCTATCGCTGGGACGGCGAACTTAACTGGAAAGAGACCAAGGGAGAGGCCATCATGCGCAAGAAGATCGAGGAGCTGTTGGCCGAGAAACCGTGACAAGGTAAGTATTTTTCCGGCGGCTTATCGGTCCTCCAGGTCGGCTGTGCGGATGCAGCGACCGGAATTGGGAAAGAAAGTAGACCTCCCGCCTCGGCTCATTGCCGGAACATCAATGCGGACGCCTGCCATATCTGAGCAGAATTCGCTGCTGCCGACACGGCGCCGGTTCCTGAGCACGACCGGATTGGGCGCTCTGGGACTATTCTGGGCGGACTGGATCCGGGCGCAGACAGCGGGCGCGGGCAACCACCGAGCGAAGGCAAAGTCGGTCATCCTGATTTTCAACGCCGGCGCGCCGAGCCATATCGATCTCTGGGACATGAAGCCTAACGCGCCGGACAACATCCGCGGGCCGTTCCAGCCGATTGCCACGAACGTTCCCGGCATTCGCATCTCCGAGCTCTTGCCGCATCTGTCCCGGCACGCCGACAAGTTCGCCATCGTCCGTACTGTCCACCACCGGCAGACGCAGCATAACACCGGCATGTACTGGTCGATCGTGGGCCGGCCGTACCGGATCGACAGCACCTTGATCAATCCGAGCCGCCATGATTATCCCAGCTTTGGCACGCTGGTCGGCTGGTTGGCCCAGCGCGACGGCTACAGCGGGCCGTTGCCTCCTTATGTCATCACGCCCGCGCCGCACTGCGACAGCACCGCTTACATCACGCCGGGCCAGTTCGGCGGCTGCCTGGGAGCAAGGTACGATCCGTTCGTCTTGAATAGCGATCCCAACGCTGCGAACTTTCAGGTGCCGAACCTGAGCCTGGCCCAGGCGTCGAGCGCCGCACGTCTGGCGTCGCGGCGCAGTTTGCTGGGGGAGCTGGACGGCGTGGCCGGCCATGTCGCTGCGCCCGCGCGCGCGGGCTTTGACATCAATCGGGCCAAGGCGTTTTCCCTGATCACTTCGCCGCAGGTCCAGCGCGCGTTTGACCTGTCCCAGGAACCGGCGCCCGTGCGCGAGCGCTACGGCCGGCATAGCTGGGGTCAATCGCACTTGCTGGCCCGCCGTCTGGTGGAAGCGGGCGTCCGCTTCGTCACGACCGTGAACGGCCCGAGCATCACCTGGGACACGCACAAGGATAACTTCAACCAGTTGCAGCGGCGCCTGGTCCCACCGATGGAGCATGCCTTCGCGGCCTTGCTGGAGGATCTTGCCGCGCGTGGCTTGCTGGAGAGCACGCTCGTGGTGTGGATGGGTGATTTTGGCCGCACGCCGGCGATCAACAAGGACGCCGGCCGGGACCATTCGCCGCAGTGCTACTCGATGGTGCTGGCAGGGGGCGGCATTCGCGGCGGCATGGTGCTCGGCGAATCCGACCACCACGCCGCCTTGCCGCGGAATCACCCGGTCACACCGGCCGACATTCACGCGACCGTGTTCACGGCACTCGGCTACGATCCGCATCGCATAACCTACCTGTCGCCGGAAGGCCGGCCGTTCCCGCTCTCGGAAGGCGAGCCGATTCGACCGTTGCTGACGTAGATGTAGGTACCACTCCCGCTTGCGAGTCTGGTGGCAGGCTGCTAACATGCTGGCAATGAGCCAGACAATCGAACTTTCTGACGAAATCGTAAGCGACGCTCGGCGCTCTGCGGAACTTACTCAGCGGACTGTCGCGAGCCAGATCGAATTCTGGGCTCAATTGGGACGAACGCTTGAGCCATTGCTGGACGGTGCTCATGGCTTGCGCCCTGGCGATGGCATTCGGCCCTTGTCTGAATGCCTCGCTTCCGCGAATTCTGAGGAAGGGCGCCGGCGCGTAAGAGACTATCTCCAGACGCGGCCTTTTCCTCACTACGAGTCGGTGTCCGACACGCCTGGCTTGCTGCTGCGCGTTGACGAAGACGGGACGCGAACCGTGGGCCGGTTCGTCGGCCGCGAGTTTCAGGCGGCCAAGTGACCGATGGACTTTTCCGGATACGATCAACGGCCCATCGTGGTGGCGATCGCCGGACCCAATGGCGCCGGCAAGACCACCTTCTTTCATTCCCACCTGGCAGCCGCCGGCTTGCGCTTCGTCAGCGCCGACGTGCTTGCGAACGAATTTTCGTTGGCTCCGTACGATGCGGCGCGGGTGGCCGACGCTCTGCGCCGCGAACTCCTTGGACGGCGTGAGAGTTTCGTCTTTGAGACCGTCTTTTCCGATCTCGTCGGGGACAAGATCGCATTCCTTGAAGAAGCCGTGCGCGGCGGGTATATCGTCGCGTTGTGTTACATCGGACTGACAAGCCCCGAGCAGTCCAGCCAGCGCGTCGCCATGCGCGTATCGCAGGGCGGCCACGACGTTCCCGACGACAAATTGCTCGCGAGGTTTCCGCGCACGCTGGACAATTTGCGCTTGGCAATACGTCGCCTGCCGCACGTGCTCGTTTACGATAATGGCGACCTGGCGGCACCGTTTCGGCAGGTCGCCGTATTCGATCACGGTCACCTGCGTGAGTGCGAAAAGACTGTTCCAGAGTGGCTGCGGCTGTTGCTGCAGGAACCTCTGTGACAAGCAACAGCCAGCGGACCCAACGGGCGCAGCCGGATCACGGACCGTTTATGCAGAGCCCACGCAGTGAACCGGCTTCCTCGCGGAGGAAAGACTCCGTATCGATCTCGCGCAACGCCTCGAACACGGCTCGGAATGCGCCGTAGACCCGTTTTTCCGCAAGTCATTGGCCGCGTGGAACACGCGTAAACTGTGACTTGGTTCTCCTTCAGGATCGCTCCGCCTGGAACTGGAGCGACGTGCGTGAAGGCATGGCGTGGCTCGCCAGGTCAGCCGCCGGCGACGAGCTGACGCGCTATCACGTGGAAGCCGGCATCGCCTGGGAGCATTGCCGCGCGCCGACCTTCGCCGACACCGATTGGCGACGGATCGCCAAATTGTACGACACGCTCGAGCGCATCGCGCCGTCGCCGCTGCACTCCCTCAACCGCGCGGTCGCCGAAGCTTACCTGCACGGCCCGCAAGCCGGCCTCGAGCGCTTGGCCGCCGTTCTTCCGGAAACGTTCCCGCCCGTTATCCCGGTTGGCACGCGGTGATCGGCGAACTCCATTTCCGCCTCGGCCGACACTCCGCCGCCGAGCGCGCCTGGCGGGAAGCCCTACGCTTTACCACGGCCCGCGCCGATCGAGAATTCTTGCGTCGCCGCCTCGCCGTCTGCCGGCCCGATGGAGGCGAGCCCGCCACTGAGTAACGCCGGCCCAAGGAAAAAGACGCAGTCGAAAGTTGCGAGCGAGTAGGCGCTCGCGAGGAACCAGCCCTGGCCGGGTGTGGATGATCGCCACTATGGAGCCAGGGATGATCGGGCTAATGGAGCCACTTGAGACCCCCTCAGGGGTGTGCCACGCATTACTTCGCGGAGTTCAATCTAAGATGGCGAACCTTCTTCCAAAGCAGAGCATCGACGTCGCCGGGACGGCCCTCATACCTCGCCTTGTGCATCGCAAGAATCTCTGCATCATCGAGCATGATGATAAGCTCATCCTTCGCCCACTTTGCCTTCATGTGCTCAAGCGCCTTCTCGCTGTCAGTGAGCCTTCGAAAGACAAGCATCCCGACCTGGCCGATGTGCTTGTTCAGCCGACCGGAAAGTTGATCGTATTCAGGCGAGCTCAAGTCGTCAGTGTAATTCTTGCATTCAGTCGGGACGTGGTTCGATATCAGCTTCAGACGATCACGGACATCTGCGAAGAAGCCGTTATCAGCAAAGTTGTCGAACATGACATCAACGCGGTGAATACCCTTATTGATTTCCTGCTCAATTTTCCCGTTCGAAAGCGTCCCGTCGAAGATTCCCTGCAAGGTTGCGAAGATGGTTCGATGATAGCGGCCCGCCTGTTTCGCACCGGTTTTTATCGAGGCGAGGTCAGGTGCTTTGCCAAATTTCTCCCGCCATTTCAAGGTGGCTGGGGAGACATCGTTGACCGCCGCCAACAGCGCTTCCGCCACAAAGCGTGAGGAGACATTCGGTGGTAAACGCAAATCGAGCGCCTTCACCCTCTTTTCCAGTATGGCAAGCGACGGGAATGGCGGCTCGCTCAGCGCGTCAGCGATATCGCCTGGGTCGGAAAGCCCGAACTGCCGCATTGCCTTAGCGACGCGATCAATTCTTCTTCGTGCTTCCTTTTTTGATGATTCGTCGGGCAATGTCCGAAACCTCCAGGACGTTTTCCAAATCCGTCCAGATGAACAGCCTACCTTTTTTGTTCGCGGGGTCTGGAATCTTTGCGATCAACCCACGGAGATCGAGATGGCTGCAAATTTTTGACACCTGCGGCTTGCTCTTTTTCACAACTGCCATGATCCCGTCGAGATTTAGCGGACCGTTGTGAAGCGAGAGATAGACCTCTGCAGAGCCAGGCTTATCTTCGAGATGGTCTTCAACAAACTTCCGAAATGTAGGGGTCGCGGCCGTATGGAAGCGCTGCATCGCGCGGATTTGCTCGATATCAGTTCGCATGGCTGCCAAGTTCTGCTGGGATTCTTCCGTCTCTGCCATGATTCTGTCTCTGTTGGTGGCCTATTCGAGCAACCCAAAATCCGCAAGATCAAACAGACGAACGCGTTTTTTGTCGGGCCTCGCTTCCATCAATCCCATTGCCACGCAGCGAGAGGTAAGTGCCACGACAGCGTTTGGACTCATCTTGCAGGCCGCGCGAACCTGCTCGACTGACACGGTGCCATCGAACATTTGGTATGCAGATCGCGATTTCTTGTCCGGCAACGCGGCTTCCAACAGCGTTTTGACAGGACCATGCGCGGCCGCGCGAATCCAGTTGCGAATTTCCGTGAGGACTTCCAGCAGGTTTTCGTCACTTTGTCTTTGCATCTGTATCGAAGAAATTCGAGGGAATGGAGATTGCCAGCTTCGGCGCCTTCTTGCCATCTGCAAGGAGTCCGGCACCTTCCAGTTTCCCGACCATGGTGCTCAAAGCGCCTTGGTTAACTGAGGTCTGCGTGACAATCTGCGCTTGTGTGCGGCTCCCGTCCATCAGGAACACGGATTGCCGTTTCTTCGAGCTAGAGCCGACGATTTTTCGCAACTCCTCACGAAGTTTGGCATCGCGCTGAGCAATCGCGGGTTCGGCCAGAAGCTCGAGCAGCTTGCGCATCTGTCGTAGTTCATCGAGTACGAGCTGGCCATACTCATCTTTCATCGCCGTCGTCTCCATCAAAAAAAGTGGATGGAACCCTCAACAAGACCTTCGGGTGTTTCTCGTCTGCGGAAATCAGCTGCGCGGTCGCTAGGGCCTTTATCAATCTGCTGAGGTTTCCTTGGTCCATCCCCGATTCCCTCACGATCACGGCTTGGGATCGCGTGCCGTCCATCAAAAGCACGGCCTTGGCTTTCTTGTTGCTACTGCCAACAATGTCACGCAAGGACACCCTCATCTTTGCGTCACGTTTCGCAAGCTCCGGCTCGGCCATCACCTGCAGCAGGTCGCGAATCTCGGTCAGCAACTCGATCTCTCGAGACATGATTACCGCCTCCTTATCCACTCCCGCAGTATACTGAACAAACGCTTGAAGTCTAGGCGTGAAAGGGTTTGGGAGCCAATCGTCAGACGGGTTTTATGCCTGTTGGTAAGCCCGCGGTAATCACTGCACGGTGGGAGCCGGAAAACGGGACATTCGTGGGACATTCGTCATTCCCGTGGACGACGGGCTTGCCCCGGCGGCGAGGCAGCGTTCGCTCAGGCCCTCCTTGATTTGTGCCACCTCGGCGAGCAGGGCGGCTGCCGCCTCGTCGCGATTTTCAGCGCGAAGAGCCGGAGTGACAGTCTTCGCAATTCCTTCAGCAAACACGTATTATGGATAAATAATGTCCTAATAGCCACTACCCGCAGCCGCCGAGAAGACGGCGCAGCTCGGCGATATATTGCTCCTGGGCGTCGAGAAGCTGACGAAGCTGTCTGGTTTCGGCTTCGAGTAAGCGCTGCTTGGCAACCAGAAGGTCAGCATCCTCGTGACGCGGATGTGCCACGGCGTTAGTCCCCAACGCCCAGCGGTTGCCCGATCGATTTGCGTATGGAGCTTTCCAGCGCCGCGATTTCTGTCTCGAGTTGCCGGCGGCGCGCTTCAAGTCCGGAATGCTCCGATTCGAGCGACTTGATGACCGCTTGCAAGGCCCCCAGATCAGGGGCAGGAGCACGGAGCGTTTCCTCACCCTCCAGTTGCTGCCGCACCGATTCGGAAAACGTCCGGTCTGCGCTATCCAATTTGTCGCCGCGCGCGACACGCAGATGAAGGCTCCACCAGCGTTAGTAAGTTTGCTGATCAATGGCCATGGCGGTATCTTCGCAAACAGAGGCCGAGTTTTCAACCGTAAGCGGCCGCGCTTAAACACCAGCGTTTGCAAAGTCAGACCATCTCAGCGGCTACACACTTCGCGACAGTAGGCCTCGAGCGCGAGCCAATCCGGTAGGTGCGGCACCCCTCCCGGATGGCCTGAAAGCCAAGTTACCGAATCGTTACGTAACCGAACATAAAGAAACGTAAGATACGTTGGCCCACTTTGGAGCTGCCAGAGCATAGTGCCGATGAAGGCGGATCCCATGCGTCAGCTTATCACTCTCGGCTTGTTATTCGCCCCGCTCTCCCTGCCGCCGGGGCTGGCGGAGAACCGCAAGACGGAGCAAGCGCAGAGCGGCCTGGCAAAGCCCCTCCTGCTGGAGGCAAACGATCGGCCCCTGGTGCGCGAAGACGCTACGCCGCTGTTTCCTTTCGTCGGCGACTTCTACGGCGACGGCCGCGCAGTTCTCCTCCTGGGAGCCCCCGGAGGCGGCCCCAGCGACATCCTGGGAAACGAGGACGGGCGGCTGTTGCTCTTCCGGAATGTGGGCAGCAAGGCCAGACCGCGTCTGGCTGGGCCGCGCTGGCTCGACGAATTGGCGCCGACCGGCGTCATTCCGCGAGGCTGAAGCCACGCGATCTTCCGTCCCCAGTTGGTGGACTTCGATGGCGATGGCCGCCTGGACTTGTTATCGGGCTCCAATTGCTGTGACTCGTTAGCTTTCCATCTCTTCCGCCGTCTGCAGAACGGTTCGTGGGCGCCGCGCCAGCGCTTTTCCGTGAAGGCGCCCGCGGACACGCGCTGGCAGGTTCTTGGCGGGCTGAATGTGGTCAGCGCCGCCGACTGGAATGGAGACGGTGTGCCCGACTTGCTGTTTGCGCCGGCCAAGAATCCTGGAGTGTTCGTTGCCTTCGGGCCCTTTGGCAGCGCGAGGGAAATCACTTTATCCCATGAGATTCCGTTGCAACCGCGCGGCACGGTCTTTGCGCTGAGCGTGGCCGACTGGGATCGCGATGGCAAGCCGGATCTGCTCGTGGGTCAAGTGCTCGAAGACGGCAGGCGCGGCATTTTTTGGTACCGAAACCTCGGCGGCCCCGGAGAGCCCCGACTGGCCGAGGGAAAGTTGTTGCTAGCCGATCCATCCGACACGGACGTGATCAGAGGCTTTTGCGTATGCGACTGGAATGATGACGGCCGGCCTGATTTGATTGTGACGCGAGAGGAAAGATACCAGCGCCCTCCCGGTTCCGGCCCCTGGCATTGGCGGGGAACGGTTTGGGTCTACCTGCGCGGCGATCGGGAATAAAGGCCCGCTCTGCGGGGCGGATGTTGAAGAGCGCATCTGGCACCACCTGGGCGCACGGCTATTCTCAACGACAGGGGTAAAGATCAGCCACCCGGACTACAAATCTCGCCTTTTCGTTTCCTGGGTTATGGACAGTTCTAGCATCGACAATTGGTGGCCTTGTCGAGTCCGTCCTGCCAAAAGTTGATTGGGAAGCCAAACGCGGCCGACTACGACATCACCGACTTCTGCACGCAGCCACTGACCACTTACGCCAAGACGGCCACCTGACCATCTTGGCAGCTGCCGATGCATAAAGCCGCGCTTACCGTCAACAGCATTCCGAAGGTTCCGGCAAGAATTCAGCAACTTTTTTTCAACTTCGCCAAGTCCGCCAAGTGCGTTTGGCGGGCGGACTATGGCCAACGGCGGACAAAAAATGCATAGCCCCCCACCTCCAAAAACCTGGCAAACTGGCAAACTCGGGATCATCTCAGGCAGCGGGATTGAGTGCGGACATTTGTTGTTGGAGTTGTTCAGGTGTTAATTTGAGCAGCGCCCACCAGCCACTCTTTGGTATGATCAGCCCCAAGCGACAGTATGGACTCGAT
>Ga0185299_10000590_pt1 | contig 92860 bp, 86 predicted proteins | sample PaiPotPPA55metaG_FD_128002 | JGI IMG/M metagenome (GOLD analysis project Ga0185299, IMG submission 128002) | Iron sulfur acid spring bacterial and archeal communities from Banff, Canada, to study Microbial Dark Matter (Phase II) - Paint Pots PPA... ...
ATTAGGCTGCGTATGCCATCTGTTGATTGGCAATTATCATTTTGCACGCGATTACGGGTGTGTGCACCCCGGCATGCCTCTTGGCCGCAAGCATCTCCGTCGAAGCCGTGACGCCCCCACTGGTGGGATGGACCTTCAAAGAACTACTTCCATTCTGCGGAGTTAGTGCCGGGAAGTCAACTGCCGATGGAACGATCTCCGGCTACTGGTTCTGGGCTCTCAGTGCAAGCGTTCTCGCTCTCGGCTCTAGAAGCGCTCCAGTTGGTTGATCGTGATTCTGGCCGGGATGAACTTGCGGCTATCAGTTAACATCCTCCCTTCGGCCGCTGCCCCGCATTTGTCAACAAATTGTCAAATTCATGTCATTTTATATCCCGAAATATGTCATTAACCTGATATCAGGCTAGAGTTTAGGGGTATGATTCATGCCAATTACGGCGCGGGGGCGGTTGTGAACAAGAACATAGCAGCACCAATGGCAGCGTCGGCGACTATGGAAGCGGTGCCGGCCAGTTCGGAGCGGATCCTGGTGATAGAGGATGACCGAGCCGTCCAAAAAGCTCTAAAGCGATTGTTTGAAGGCGAAGGCTTCGCGGTGGATATTGCGGGGAACGGAGCCGCGGGTCTGGAAATGTTTCGGGCGGCGGCGCCGTCCGTGCTGGTGCTCGACTTGAGCTTGCCAGGGACGCCGGGGCAGGACGTGTGCCGGGAAATCAGCCAGGCAGCTCCTTCGCTGCCGATCATCATTCTCAGCGCGCGGACGGAAGTAATGGACAAAGTGCTGCTGCTGGAGTTGGGTGCCCATGACTACGTGACGAAGCCGTTCAGTCCGCGGGAACTTCTGGCGCGGGTGCGGACGGCGATGCGGCGCTCGTCGCGAACTCCGCTGACCGAGACTTTCTCGTTTGGCGACGTGAAAGTTGATTTCAAGAAGATGGAATTGTGGAGGGAAGGCAACCTGGTGCAATTGACTTCGCAGGAGTTCAAGGTGCTGAAGTTCATGATTCAGAACGCGGAGCGCGTGCTGTCGAGGGAGGAGTTGCTGAACCACGTTTGGGGATACCGGAATTATCCGAGCACGCGGACGGTGGATAATCACATTCTGCGGCTGCGGCAGAAAGTGGAGAAAGATCCCGCGAACCCTGTGCATTTTCGCACGGTACACAGTGCCGGTTATAAGTTTGTGCCGTAGTGGGGCGAGGTCAGAGGTGAGAAGTCAGATTGCAGAGGTGAAAATCACAACGACTTTACTTCTGCAATCTGACTTCTCACCTCTGACCTTTTATACCTATCTCCTATAATCCCTTCGAGGTTTGACCATGGGCGGAGTTCGGTTGCGGACCAAGTTCCTGCTTTCCATGGTGGTGGTATCGGCCGCATTGACGTTCACGACGCTGCTGGTAGTGCGGCGCACTGTGCAGCAGGAGGTGCGGCTGGGAATCCAGAGCGACCTGCAGAATTCCGTTTCCGCATTCCACAACTTTCAGAAACAGAGGGAAGTTACGCTCGAGCGCTCGGCGGCGCTGCTGGCCGACCTGCCGAATGTGCGGGCGCTGATGACTACGCACGATCCGGCAACCATCCAGGACGCATCGCGGGACCTGTGGCAACTGGCGGGCAGCGACCTGCTGTTGCTGGCTGATTCTTCCGGGAAAGTGATGGCGCTGCAGGCCGCTCCACAGGAGATTACGGTTCGCGAGGGGCAGGACTTCTTTCCGCTGGTGGTGTCGCGGGAGGAGACGCGACACTGGTGGTACGTCGAAGGCCACCTCTACGAAGTTTTCCTCCAGGATATTTACTTTGGTCCAGCGAGCGGGCACCAGGTTCTGGGATACCTGCTGCTGGGTTACGAGATTGACGATCGCGTGGCCCGGGACTTGAGCCGTGTGGCCGCGAGCGAAGTGGCGTTTCGTTATGGCGATTCGATTGTGCGGAGCACTCTGAAGCCTGCCCAGGAATCGGAGTTGCTGCGAGTGGCGCCAAGAAGTGCCGCTGGAGGCCCGCCGCAAGGGGATCAGATACGGCTTAGCCAGGAACGTTTTTTGGCGACGGCGGTGGATTTGCCCACGCCGGGTACACCCGCGCTGAATTTATGGGTGTTGAAGTCGTTCGATCAGGCCACCGCATTTTTGAGCAGCCTGAACGAGTTGCTGCTGGCGCTCGGGCTAACCGCGGTGCTGGCGGGGAGCCTGCTGGTGTTTTTGATCTCGCATACCTTTACGCGTCCACTGGAGAATCTGGTAGCCGGCGTGCGGGCGCTGGAGCAGGGGGACTATGCCTATCCGCTGCAGGTGAGGGGCGGAGACGAAGTCGCCGAGGTAACCGGAACCTTCGACCGGATGAGAAAGAACCTGCAGAAAACGCAGAGGGAGTTGCTGGATGCGGAACGTCTGGCGACGATCGGGCGGATGGCAAGTTCGATCTCGCACGATCTGCGGCATTCGCTGGCGGCGGTGATGGCGAATGCGGAATTTCTTTGCGAGAGTAACCTGACGCCGGTACAGCGCGAAGATCTTTACGCCGAGATACAGATTGCGGTGGCCCAGATGACGGACTTGATCGATTCGCTGTTGGAATTCTCGCGCACACGGGAGTCGTTACATCCCTCGTACGGTGACATTCGCTCGGCGCTGGATCGCGCGGTGCAAGGGGTAAAAGCGCATCCGGAATTCCAGCGCATCCGGATTCGGATTTCCGGGGAAGGGTCGACGGAGGGCTGGTTCGATTTCAAGAAGCTGGAACGCGCCTTCTTGAACTTACTCCTGAATGCGTGCGAGGTGGTGCCGGCGGGATCCGGAAAAATCGATATCGAGCTGAGACGCAAGGGCGAGAGTCTGGAAATTCGCATCGAGGATAACGGTCCTGGAATCGCGGACGCGGTGCGCGACCGGTTGTTCGAGCCGTTTGTGAGCCATGGCAAGGAAAATGGGACGGGGATGGGATTGACGGTGGTGCAGAAGATTCTGCAGGATCACGGAGGCGATGTCGCGGTGGAGCAGACCTCGGCTTCGGGAACGACATTCCGCATAAATATTCCGCTGAATCCTTCGGCGGAAAATGCTTTGGCAGCCCGGCAGGCGACATAGGCGGCATAATTTCTGTTGCGAATTCTTTGAACGCAAATCCGAAAAAAGATCCGAAATGCAGACCTGAAATACCGGCTCTGAGTGCGGAGAGTGGCAGGAGGCGACATGAGTATGGGTATGACGTGCTGGTTCGAATTGTTGCGACGCGCGACGCTGATAGGTGTGCTGGCGTGGACCGCATCGGGCGTCGCGCAGGAAGCTCAGAATCGGGAAGAGCCGCCTTCTTCGGAGTCATTGAGTGCCTCGTCGAGTGACTCGGTTCGCGAGTTGCGTGAGCAGGTTCGCGAGTTGCAGGAGGCGGTTGCCGGGATGCGCTCCGACTGGCAGCGGGCTCGCGCGGAAACGGAGGAATTGCGCCGAGAGCTCAACGAAGTGCGCGCGGGAACAGGACTCCAGAATGCGGGATTGAGGAATGCGGTGGCGAAGTCGGAAGTTAGCAGCGCCGATGCGGCTGCGGGAAGCTCACAGGACGGTTCGCAGAACGTCTTACAGAATGACGCGCCGGGTAACCAAGAAGAAGACCAGAAAAAGGGCGAGCATGCCGCGAGCCTGGAAGAGGAATACCAACTTCTGAGTGGGAAGGTAGACGATCAGTATCAGACGAAAGTGGAAAGCGCATCGAAGTACCGGTTGCGGTTGTCGGGCATCGTATTGATGAACCTGGTAAGCAATCAAGGGTGGGTGGACAACATTGATATTCCCACGCTGGCCGGCGCGAAGCCCCCGGGCGATTCAGGGGGAAGCTTCGGAGCGACGTTGCGACAGTCGGAGATCGGGTTCGAAGCGTTCGGGCCGAACGTGGCTGGTGCCAAGACGAGGGCAGACCTGCAACTCGATCTAGCAGGCGGGTTCCCGTCAGTTCCGAACGGAATCAACTCTGGACTGCTGCGGTTGCGCACGGGCACGATGCGGATGGATTGGACGAATACCTCGGTTGTGGTCGGGCAGGACGGGATTTTCTTCTCACCGAACTCGCCGACGTCATTTGCTTCGCTGGCGGTTCCGGCGCTCTCCTATGCGGGGAACTTGTGGAGCTGGGTCCCGCAGATACGAGTGGAACACCGAGTGGTTCTGGGGGAAGAGTCAAGCGTGATGTTTCAGGGAGGGATTCTGGATCCGGTGAGCGGGGAAGCGCCCCAAGGAGGTTTCTACCGGCAGGCGGGGCCGGGGGAGTTGTCGCGTCAGCCGGCGTACGCCGCACGGATCGCATGGACGCACGATGTTTTTGGACAACCGTTGAGAGTGGGCTTCGGAGGGTTTTATAGCCGGCAGGATTATCGCTTCAGCCGAACCGTTGATGGCTGGGCCGGAATGACAGACATCGAACTGCCGCTCAGCCACCAGTTTTCGTTGAGCGGGAAGCTGTATCGCGGAAAGGGTCTGGGCGGACTGGGCGGCGGAATCGGACGCAGCGCGTTATTCAGCGGCGATCCGGCATTGGCCAGCACGCGAGTGCAAGGGTTGAACTCGGTTGGGGGCTGGGCGCAATTGAAATATCGGCCATCGAATAAATTGGAGTTCAATGCAGCGTTTGGGATGGATAATCCGTACGCGTCCGACCTGAAATATTTCAAATATGCGCAGGCATACGGCGATCCGACGCTGGCGAGAAATCAGGGAAGCTTTGTGAACATGATTTACCGTCCCCGTTCGGACTTGTTATTTTCCGCTGAGTATCGACATCTGACGACGTATACGATTACTGAAGGCGGGAACAGCGCCGGACACCTTAATCTTATGATGGGAGTTCTTTTTTGAGAAGATGGACAGAAGCGGCGCGGTAAGAAGCCGCCGCGAGAAGACGCGATGAAGCTGAGATGAGCATCAACGATGAGCCATAGAAGGGTATTGATCTGGGTCGCGATGTTGTGGGCCGGCGCGACCGGGTTGCGCGTGCAGGCAACGTCGCAGGTAGCGACAACGACGGTGCGCGGGCGCGTCGAGGTCATCGGTGCCGAGGCTAAGGGCAAAACGCGGCATGGTGCGATTCCCGGGACGGTGGTGTGGCTGACGCCGATGACGGGTACGGGAGGCGAAGCGACTACGGCGGCGCCGCCAAGTCCGTCGACAAACCCGCGGCTGGTGCAGAAAAACAAGAGTTTCGATCCCCACATCCTGGTGGTTCCGGTGGGGTCGATGGTGGAGTTTCCCAATCGCGATCCCTTTTTCCATAACGTTTTTTCACTTTTTGAAGGGAAGCGGTTCGATCTTGGTCTGTACGAAGCGGGAACTACGCGGATGGTGCGATTCGACCGGCTCGGAATCAGCTACATTTTTTGTAATATTCATCCCGAGATGAGCGCGGTTGTAATCACGATGGCGACGCCGCTGTATGCCATATCAAACCGGGACGGGCAACTGAGCCTGGCGGGCGTTCCTTACGGGCGTTACATGTTGCATGTCTGGAGCGAGGGCATGGGTCCGGAAAACGCGCAGCCGCTTACTCGGGAGATCACGATCGCGGAGACTGCTTCATCTCTCGGAGTGATTCGAGTTCCGGAAGCGAATGGGCAGCGCATGGCACACAAGAACAAGTATGGCCGCGAATACGACGAACCTACGCCGAACAACTCTGTCTATAAGCCGCAACGTTAGTGCAGAGTTACACAGATCATTCTATGAAAATCGACAAGCTCCTCAAGCGCTATCGCATCGAGCACGGGAAGCACTTCAACCTCAAAGATCACGACCCCGCGGACACGCACGGTTTGGGGTCAGAACTAAAGCCGCAGGCGAAGGAACTGCTGGCGGACGGCGTCCAGGAATTGAGCCGCCTGCAGGATATTCTGGCGGCGCAGGACTCCTGGGGCCTGCTTCTGATTCTTCAGGGCATGGACGCCGCTGGCAAGGACGGTACGGTCAAGCATGTCATGTCGGGGGTGAATCCGCTGGGTGTGAATGTCTGGTCGTTCAAGGCGCCGTCGGCGGAAGAATTGAACCACGACTACCTTTGGCGAACGACGAAGTGCCTGCCGAAGAGAGGCCAGATCGGCATCTTCAATCGGTCGTATTACGAGGAGGTACTGGTGGTGCGCATTCACCGTGAGATTCGGGAAAACGAAAAGCTGCCGAAGCCGCTGGTAACGAAACATATCTGGCAGGAGCGTTTTGAAGATATCAACGCTTTCGAGCGCTACCTTACACGGAATGGCATTGCGGTGGTCAAGTTTTTCCTGCATCTTTCAAAGAAGGAGCAGAAGCGCCGGTTCATGGAACGGCTCGACAAGCCGGAGAAGAACTGGAAGTTTTCTTTGTCCGATGTGAAGGAACGCAAATGCTGGGACGCATATCAGGAAGCGTATGAAGATATGATCCGCTGCACTGCAAAAGAACACGCGCCTTGGTACGTCGTGCCAGCGGACAACAAGTGGTTCACACGGCTGGTGGTCGCGCAGGCGGTGGTGGATGAGTTGAAGGGCATGAATTTGAAGTATCCGAAGGTGAGCGGCGAGTTGAGGGTGGCACTGACGCAAGCGCGTCAACAACTCGAAAACGAGTGAGTTGTCGTAATAATTTGACGGTGGAGAGCGGGGCGTCCCCGCCCGGCCGTGCAGACTGCCGACTGGACGGGCGAGACGCCCGTCGCTCCACCACTTTTCATTTCAGTACCACGGGCAACACCTGGTCATAGGGTTGAATCGTGACGGTCAGGGACTTGCGCTGATCGAAGGCTTCTTTCGCGACCTTAAAACCGACAATGATGGTTCCTCTCTGTGCGGCTCCGGCTAGCAGCTTGGTTTCGGGCGAAAGCGGCGTCTCGGAACTTTCCTTCAAAGCCGGGAACGCCTGGAAATAGCGGTCGAGATCGACGGCCGATGCGGCTTCATCATCGAAAGTCTTGTCGTCGCCAGTGGTGAGGCTCGCTTTGAGCGTGTGAATCCACAGCGGTTTGTCCGCCGTATTCCGCAGTGTGAAGGTGATGGCGGTCAGGATCATGTTCTGGCCGGGCACTTCAGCCGCGGCTACGAAATCGATCGAACCCGCGCCCTGCGGCTTCGGCCGTCCCTTGAAAGCGAAGATTCCCACAATCAGGGCGACGACCGCGAGGCAGATCACGACAATGCCGGCGGGCGGAAGATTGCGCCTGCCAGTTCCGAATTCTTCGCCGATGTGAAAATCCGTGATCGGGTTGGTGATCGGCTCGGGCGGAGGCGGAGGCTGCGACGGTGAGAGCATGGGCTGGTCGGGCTTTTGACCGGACAGTGGTTGATCGGACATGGGGTGATTGTAGATGACCTCTGACCTGTGCCGTCGCATTTCTGCAATATGGCGGACCCGACAAATGGTACGCGAGGGGACAGAGGCTTACGTCCGGGCGGTGCAGTGACTTTGGTTACCTTGCCTCGTGTGACGGATGCTGCGACGATGCAGAAGATTTCCTATTGGAGGTACTCGGCGGTGAATCTTAAAACTCTCTTTGCCGCGTTGGCTTGCGCGCTGCTAGTGTTCAGCATGCTGGGCTGCGGAACAACCAACCACTTGCAGTCCATCCAGCTTTCCAAATCGAACACGTCGGAGACCCCTATGAATGGGCTCAACGTGCCTGGCATATCTTCAACGCTTCAGTTGTATGTATGGGAGAACCGTAGCAACGGGCAAGCAGTGCTTCTTCACGGTGCGGGGGTCGCCTATCAGATTAAACTCGATCCGAACAACTTTCTCGACGCGTTCGGCCAAGTTCTGCCTGCCCCGCCACAAGTTCTCAGCTTGAGCACGACCGGACTGATTACCGCGATTAACCCAGCCGTTTGCACCTGGGTCGATGTTGCGCGAATCATTCCCCCGGCGACCGCCGCCCCGCCCCCCTCCTGGGAGCTGAGCGGTAGTTATGACGTCACCGCGACCTTTGGTGGGTTAACCACTCCGCCTGTAAATATTGGAGTCGCTTCCGCAGGGGGCAACCCCAGCAACCCCGCCCTTGGCACGCAAGGCGTCAACAATAACCCCAACGGCCTGTGTGGCCCGGGCTAGACGTCTCAGTAGATTTATTTTTGACCTTGATCTCCGTGGGGACGGCCGCTTGGCCGTCCCCTCTCCGTTTTAGCTGCTGGCTCCGCTCTCTCAAGGCCCCATTTTCGTTGCCCCGCGTTTGAGCGTCCCGCCCGCAACCTTTATAATCTTAAGTTTGCCCGTGAACGTACTAGTTGCCTATGCTTTTCATCTCCGCAATTGCCGTCGTGACCGGATGAAGGTTCGCACCGGAATTGAGGTGTCGGTCCAGTCCGATATCGGCTGCCTGCGCCAAAATAATGAAGATTCGTTTGGTTATTGGGAGCCGGAGGACGACGAGCAATTCCTCCGCAAGGGCCGGCTGGCGGTTGTGGCGGACGGCATGGGCGGCTACGAAGGCGGTCAGGAAGCGAGCCATCTGGCGGTGGAAACGCTGTTGGAGGTCTATCGCGACTTTGGCGGCGACGACCCGCAGGCGGCGCTGGTCGAGGCTTTGCAGGCGGCCCACGAGCAGATCCGCGAATACAGCTTTGCCCATCCGGGGCTGCGGGGCATGGGAACCACCTGCACCGCGGCGGCGATCGTCCAGGACTCGCTCTATTATGTGCACGTCGGCGACACCCGGCTCTACCTCATCCGCGACGGCCAGATTACGCGGGTAACGCGCGACCACTCCTATGTGGGACGGCTGGTCGAGTCGGGGATGATCAGCCCGGAAGAAGCGGAGAATCATCCGCAACGAAACATTCTGACCGCGGCGTTAGGCACGAACCCCGATCTCATCATGGACTCACCCGGACGACCGGAGCCTCTGCGCCCGGAGGACGTGCTCCTGATCTGCAGTGACGGATTGTGGGGGCAGGTACGAGATTCGGAGATTCTTGACGCCGTGGAAAACAAAAGCGCGGAACAAACGGGCCGCAAGCTGATCGAACTGGCTCGCGAACGCGGGGGCCCGGATAACATCACGGTCGAAGTCCTGCGCTTGCGCTGAGGCGATTGCGAACCTCAAAAGCAGCGTCCTTCCCAGCATATCTACCTTCCCGAAAGTGCAAGGCCTTGCACAGTCCCGCCTCTCCGGGTCTTCTCTGCCAGCGGTAACCTGCTGAAATCACAGGGCCGGTCCGGGCCGCAAAATTTAGTGCTTTGGTAGTCCGCTTGCATTTTCTATAATGCCTATCTCTGACATAGGGATAGTCGGGAGCAAGGCCACTATGAAGGTTTCCCAAAAAGGGTTGTATGCGTTGCAGGCGATGATGTTGCTGACCCGGCGCTACACGCAGGGTGCGATCCGGATTCGCGACATTGCCTACGAAGAGAATCTGCCGGAGAAATTTCTGGAGTTGATTCTGCTCGAACTGAAGAACGCGCGCATCGTGGAGAGCGTGCGCGGCGCCAAAGGCGGATACCAGTTGCGCCGGACGCCATCTGAGATCCGGTTGAGCGAAATCATCCGTTTAATTGATGGGCCGCTCGCTCCGTTTGGGGATGCGGATCAATTGCGCACTTTGATCGATCGCGATGCTGACCATCGCACTCTGTACCAGGTGTTTCTGGAAGTACGGGATGCGGCCGCCAGGATTCTGGAGAATACGACGCTGGCCGACCTGATCAGCCGGGGACCTGCTGCGGGTTCCCGTCCCAAGACCGGCGACAGAAAGTCCGGCGAAAGAAAGAGCATTAACAGGAAGACCGCTAAGAAAAAGAAAGGCGAGCTCAGTGTGCTGCCGATGTTGGCTCGAGGCGAGGGGGCATGATTAAGCGAAGTTTTTTTGGCTCCGCGGGTTGGGTTCTTTTACTGGGTGCCTTGGCCGGGGCGCAGACCGTCATTCGTGTGGGCGCATTTCCCAATATCACGCACCCGCAGGCGATGGTCGGTAAAAACAACGGGTGGTTCGAGAAAGCGATGGGGCCCCAAAACAAGATTGATTGGAAGAGCTTCAACGCCGGGCCCTCGGCAATTGAAGCCCTATTCGCCGGGGCGATTGACATGACCTACATCGGTCCGAACCCGACCATCTCCGGCTACGTTCGCTCCAACGGAGAAGCTCTGCGGATTGTGGCGGGTGCGACTAGTGGGGGAGCGGCGCTGGTGGTGCGCAGCGATTCCGGCATTCAGAAGCCGGAGGATTTTCACGGCAAGAAGATCGCTTCGCCGCAGATGGGCAACACGCAGGACGTCGCGCTGCGCGCATGGTTGAAAGCGAACGGCGTGAAAACCGCGGACAAGGGCGGGGACGTGCAGGTAATTCCGCTGGCGAATCCGGACCAGCTGACGTTGTTCCTCAAGAAAGAGTTGGATGGCGCATGGGCGCCCGAGCCCTGGGCAACGCGGTTGATCAAGGAAGGCAATGGCCGCTTATTTCTGGACGAGCGGACTCTCTGGCCGAATGGACAATTTATTACCGCTCATCTGATTGTCCGGACGCAATTTCTGAAGGAACACCCCGATCTGGTGAAGAACTGGATCCGCGCGCACGTGGAATTGACGGACTGGATCAACGGGCATTTGCCCGATGCAAAAAAACTTCTCAACCAGCAGATCGCGAAAGAGACGGGGAAGGCGCTGCCAGACGCCGTGCTGGATGAAGCTTTCGGCCGCATGCAGGCGACTTATGATCCGTTGCGCGGCTCGCTGATGAAGGCCGCGAAGTCCGCATTTGACGCCGGCTTTCTTGGACGCCGGATGCCGGACCTGTCGAGTCTGTATGATCTTTCGCTCTTGAACCAAGTGTTAGCAGAAAAAGGGAAGCAGGCTATCCAATGAGCACGAGTCCTCAAAATGCGTATCCCTCACGAGTCCCCGTCAGTCTTCGCACCGGCGTGCGCGCGAATGTGTTTCACGGAAAACCGGCCTCCTCGGTAGCCACGTTTCCCGGGCGCCCGGTCGCCGAGGCGGTTGTCCCGAAAGTCGCGCTGGACGCAATCTCGCTCAGCTACAGGACGACTTCGGGGGAGCGTTTACTGGCGCTCGACCAAATCAATCTTGAAGTAAAGCCGGGAGAGTTTCTTTGCATCGTCGGCCCTTCGGGATGTGGCAAATCCACCCTGTTGCACCTGATCGCGGGCCTGCATCCTCAGACTTCGGGGAAAGTTCTGGTGGATGGCACGCCGGTGAATGGGCCGGGGACTGATCGCATCCTGATCTTCCAGGAACTTGGCCTGTTTCCCTGGCTTACGGTCGGGGGGAACGTCGAGTTCGGCATGAAGATGAAGAACATCGGTAAAGCCGAGCGCGAGCAGAAGGTGCAATACTACCTGCGCCTCGTCCATCTTTCGAAGTTCAGGGACAGCTACATCCATCAACTCTCGGGCGGTATGCGGCAACGAGTCGCATTGGCGCGGGCGCTGGCGACCGAGCCCGACGTGCTGCTGATGGACGAGCCGTTTGCCGCGCTGGACGCGCAGACTCGGGATCTCCTGCACGACGAGTTGGAGCGCATCTGGGCCGAAACCGGCCGCACCATCATTTTCGTCACGCACAATGTGCGCGAAGCGGTGAGGCTGGGGGATCGCGTGGCGTTGCTGACGTTTCGCCCCGGACGGGTGAAGCAGGAATTTTCGGTGAACCTGCCGCGGCCGCGCCATATGGAACAACCTGATGTCGCGCGCACATCGGGGGACATTCTGAGTTGCCTGCGCGACGAAATCAACAAGTCCCTGGAAGCGGAGTACGCCGATGAAAAAGTTCGCTAAGCAGATCATTTTCTATTCCGCGCTTATCAGTGTCTGGACCCTTCTAGCGAAACTGCGCATCTGGCCGCCATATCTTTTCCCCCCGCCATGGGGAGTGGGACACGCATTGTGGGACGGCTTTGCCGACCACAGCTTCTGGATTGGCATCGCCGTCACCATGAAGCGCATGCTCATCGGCTACAGCCTGTCGATCGTGCTCGGGATGATCCTCGGTTTAGCCGTCTCGAGCAACAAGTTCCTGGAAGAAACTCTCGGCGGTTTGCTGGTGAGTTTGCAATCCCTGCCAAGCATCTGCTGGATCCCGCTGGCCGTTCTCTGGTTTGGACTGACGGAAAAAGCCATCCTGTTCGTCGTGCTGATGGGCTCGCTTCTCTCGGTGACCATCGCGATGGAAGACGGCCGCAAGCAGATGCCAAAGATCTATGGCATGGCAGGGCGCAACCTGGGAGCAAGCGGTTTCCGCCTCTTCTGGTCCGTGCTGTTGCCGGCGAGCTTGCCGTTCATCGTGAATGGGATGAAGCAAGGGTGGGCGTTTGCCTGGCGGTCGCTGATCCAAGCGGAAATGATTTTTCTCAGCCTCGGTCTGGGCCAGTTGTTGATGATGGGTCGCGATCTGAGCGATATGAGCCAGGTAATGGCGGTAATGATTCTGATTATCATCCTCGGCTACATGGTGGACGGCTTGATCTTCCGCACCATGGAGCGGCGTCTGCGGGAGAAGTATGGGTGGACTCCAGCGTAGGACAGCAGGTGTCAGGTGGCAGGTTTCAGATCTCAGGAAAACCTGCACCTCTTGCCTATGGTTTACTGCTGACGGTTTTGGTTTTCCTGAGACCTGATACCTACCACCTGCTGTAACATTTCCTGTGCTCTTCTTCTGGATTCTTTTCAACCTGTTTGTGGTGGCGATGCTCGTGCTCGACCTGGGCATTCTTAATCGCCGCTCCCACCGCGTCAGCTTTCGTGAAGCGCTTGCCTGGTCGGGAGTCTGGATCGCACTAGCGGCCGCGTTCGCCGTGCTGGAGTTGTTCTGGCACGGGCGGGCTCAGGCGCTGCAGTTCGTGACCGGTTACGTAATCGAATTGTCGCTCAGCGTCGATAACCTGTTCGTGTTTCTGGTTATTTTCCACTATTTCAAGGTGCCCGACCAACACCAGCACAAGGTGCTGTTCTGGGGAATTCTCGGGGCGCTCCTCATGCGGGGTGTCTTCATCGTGGTGGGCGTGGGCCTGATCCACCGCTTCAATTGGATCACCTACGCATTCGGCGCATTGCTCGTCTACTCAGGACTCAAGCTGCTGCGGCAAGGCGAAACGGAAATTCATCCCGAGAAAAATCCTGTTCTGCGCTTATTCGGCCGGATTCTTCCGGTCACCAAAGAATATGTGGGAGGGCAGTTCTTTACCCGGAGCAATGGACTTTATGCGACTCCGCTATTTGTGGTGCTGCTGGTGGTCGAGACCAGCGACATTCTTTTTGCGGTAGATTCGATCCCGGCCGTGCTCGCCATCACGCTGAACGCATTCATTGTCTATACGTCGAATGTGTTCGCGATTCTCGGCCTGCGCTCCATGTACTTTGCCCTGGCAGGAATGATGGACTTGTTTCACTACCTGCATTATGGACTGTCGGTGGTGCTGATTTTTATCGGGCTCAAAATGCTGGGGTCGCTCTACGTGAATATTCCTACGGGATGGGCACTGGCGGTCGTGCTTCTTGTTTTGGGAGCTTCCATTTTCGCATCGCTGCTGAACCCCAAAAAGAAAGCGGCGGAGTAAAACATTAACGCCGGTCCCTCGCGTGAAGGTTCGAGCTGCAAGATCCTAACCACAGAGGACACCGAGGAACCCAGAGCATCCATACGTTATGATGAATATTCATGATTAGTGTTCCGGTCGCCACGCCGTCGCGTTCCTACGAGGTGCTCATCGGAAGCGGCCTGCTAGCCCGTGCCGGAGAATGCCTCGGCAAGATGCTTGAAAACCGCCGCGTGTTTGTCGTGACCGTCCCCCCCGTACGGCGGCGCTGGGCAAAGGTTCTGATGAAATCGCTGTCGGCCTCGGGAATCGAAATCGGCCTCCTCGAAATGCCCGATGGCGAGCGCTCGAAACGGCTAGCAACACTGGAAAAGCTGGCGGAGAAGCTCATCCAGCAGGGCGCGGATCGCGGGATCACCCTAATTGCGCTCGGCGGCGGTGTGGTCGGCGACGTAACTGGGTTCCTGGCCTCGATCTATATGCGAGGTGTGGATGTGATCCAGGTGCCGACGACCGTGTTGGCGCAGGTCGATGCAGCGATCGGGGGAAAAACGGGCGTCAACCTTGTGTCGGGGAAGAATCTGCTTGGAACCTTCCACCAGCCGCGCGTCGTGCTGATCGACACCGCCGTTCTGGAGACACTGCCTGCGCGCGAATACCGCGCCGGCCTGTATGAGTCGCTGAAGTGCGGCATAATCGGAGATCCGGGACTGTTCAGGTTGTTTGAAGACCGGCGCAGCGAGATTCTGGATCGCGATCCGGTGGTGGTTGAGAAAGTGATTGCCGATTCCGTGCGCCTGAAGGCGTCTGTGGTGAGTGCCGACGAACGCGAAGGCGGCTTGCGGCAAGTGCTCAACTTCGGGCACACGATAGGACACGCGCTTGAGTCCGAGACCCGCTATACACAGTTGCTCCACGGGGAGGCAGTGGCGTGGGGCATGATCGCGGCTACGCACATCGCGCTCTCCACGGGCAAACTCGATAGTGTGACTGCGGGACGGATTACGAACTCTGTTCTTGGTTTTGGCAGGCTGCCGCGCATGAAGTTGAAGACTGCGAACATCGTGAAGCGGTTGCGTGCCGACAAGAAGACGCGGCAGGGAGTGGTGCACTTTATCCTGCCACGGGAGATCGGCAAGGTTGAGATCACGAGCGATGTGCCGGAAGCAATCGTAAGGTCCGCGGTTGACGAAATTCGGAAACTGTCGCGGAATTAGTAGTGGAGCGACGGGCGTCTCGCCCGTCCAGCAGTATCGCGGCCGGGCGGGGACGCCGGGCTCTCCACCGCAACCATCATATGAATCACGAGATAAATGAGCGGATCGTAGGCGCAGCTCCCGCGGGTGTTCGCGATCGCGACTCGGCGGCAGCCGCCGTCCGCGAGATGTTTACCTCGATTGCGCCGCGCTACGATCTGCTGAATCACGTGCTTTCGCTCAACATAGACCGGCTGTGGTGGTGGCGCACTGCGCGTAAGTTCGATGCAATTCTGAGGCGTCCGAATGCTCGCGTGCTCGATCTCTGTTGCGGCACCGGAGACATGACTTTCGCTCTACGACGGCGCGCCGGCTCCGGAGTTGCGTCGATTATGGGCGCGGATTTTTCTCATGCCATGCTACAGCGCGCGGCAGTGAAGGGAAGCGGCGCGACGCTGCGGCCCCCACAATGGATCGAAGCAGACGCGCTTCGGCTGCCGTTCCCTGACGGACATTTCAATCTGGTGACATCGGCATTTGGTTTTCGAAACCTGGCCGACTACGATGCGGGTTTGCGCGAAATTGCGCGTGTGCTGGCTCCCGACGGAGAGTGCGGCATCCTGGATTTCGGAGAACCGGGCGGCTTGATCGGACGATGCTACCGCGTCTACTTCAAGAAAGTTCTTCCCGCAATCGGGACGCTGCTCTCAGGAGTGCGGGGTCCATACGCGTATTTACCGGCTTCAGTCGAGCGCTTTCCGTCGCCGGATGAGATGCTCGGGCGTATGCATCAGGCGGGGTTTCGCGAGGTTTCCTGGACGCCGTACACGTTTGGTATCGCCGGGCTGTACCGGGGCGTGAGGAGCGCTTAACCGCCGAGACGCAGGGATCGCCGAGGAATTCTGAGAAAGAGCATCGAATTTGAACTAGTGCGATGCACGATGTTTCCGCATATCCGACTCGCGAGGCAGTTATGGCGATGCTTGAGACAGTTCTGAAGCGCTTTGAGGAGCCGAACGAAGTACGAGTGTTCGAAAAAGGAAAATTCGAACTGGTTCGCATCGGGGGCATGACCATCGGCCGCGCCACCTACGAGCCCGGATGGAAGTGGTCCGTTCATGTCGGGCCGAGCGTAGGGGCATCGCGCTGCAACGTCGAGCATGTCGGGCTCGTGCTCTCGGGCTGTGCCACGGCTGCGATGGAGGACGGCACCATCCACGAACTCCGCGTCGGCACGCTCTTTTACATTCCACCCGGACCTCCCGGTCATGATAGTTGGGTGGTGGGGGATGAACCGTACGTCTCGCTACATTTTCTGGGGGCTGATCATTACGCAAACCAATAGGCGTGTTTGCTGGGGAAGCCATCGCCTGCATACTCTCCGCCATATAGACCTGCTTGGTCCTCGGTTCTCACGACAGATTTTAGGAGTCCGAGGGGAATACCGCACTCCGATCTTTTGCCCCTTTCAACGGAGTTCTTTTTCAGTCGCTTTTCGCTCGCTCGAAGAGCATAGCTGGAACTCTCCCGCATAGAATTCGTTTCCTATGCAGTAAGAGTAGGCGACGTCCCTCCGCCATACGGAGTTATCTTGGAAGGTCGAGGCAGACTCCACATTCCCGAATGTGACGGGCCAATGTCGGGAGCTTCGTTTTCGAAGCCAAACGATAATTCCGGTGGTCGTCGCAATGGCAAATCCGACGGCATCGCGCGCCATTGCCGCCCACCAGATAGGCGCCGCGCATCGTCATATAACAGCCAAGGGGTTTGATTTCCGCCGCTACGGAAATATCAGCAGGGCCATTTTAGTCCAACCGCGCATTACCGTCCAAAACCAGTGTGGCGGTGAAGCAGATTCTTAGTTTCTTGGGAACGAATCTGCGAACGCCTCGAAATTGGTTTTCGCAATCACCCGCTCGTATTCTTCGCCGAGAAATTTCTTCAGCCGGTCGGTGTTCATGATGTACTGGCCGGTCATGTAAGGGACGGCGTCCGGCGGAATCGCCGAGATGTTCCAGTTCCACAAAAACTGCAGAACGCGGCGCATGCCCCACTGTCCAGGGACTCGCAGCAATTTGGCGTGCGCCAGTTCGATACACTGCGCGAAGGTCAGAGGATCGCCACGTCCCGCAACGTTCAGAATGGTCAGCCGCTGCGCTTCCGGTTCCCGCCTCAGTATCCACGCGATTAGCCGGGCCATGTCGTCGACGTGGACGAACTGGATCTTGTTGTCCAGATACTTCTGGCCGAAGGGCAGCATGCAGGGCAGACGCTTCGCCGACTGACGCATGCGGGCGGCCCACGACCCTTTCCCGTTGGGCGTTCCGCGGAACGCTCCCATCAGGTAGTTTTCGACGGTCGCTCCCGCAAAAATGTGCGGACGCAGAATGAAGACGCCGCAACCGCGCAGGGAAGGCGCGCGCTGCTGCACGACAAGGTCGCTTTCTTTCTTGTGGATCGCGTAGGGCAGGGTGTGTGCGCCGAGTGGTGAGTCTTCCGCGACGGGCGCCGGCAGATCGGAGCCATACGCCGATACGCTGCTGGGAAAAATGAATTGCCGAATGGTGCTCCCGGTGCTACGGTTGGCTTCGGTAATCGCTTCCATCACCCGCGCCGTGCCGGCCACGTTGATCCGCCACATCCGGTCGACGTCCAAAACCCCAGAGCGTTGCGGATCAATCACAAATGCCAGATGCACAACCGACACCGGCTGCAACTCGCGCAGCATCAGCAGCAACTCGCGAGTGGATTCTTCTCTTCCCAGGTCGAGCGCTACAAAACGATCAACCGGGGAATGAGTTGGCGGCGTGACATCGATGCCCACCACCGTGTAACCCGAGAGCTGCGGCACAAGCCGCTGACCGAGATTGCCCGAAACTCCGGTGACGATGATCGTTGGTTTTGCCGTGTCCATCGAGTCGCGGTCTTCTCAGTCTGGGTCTTCGGCTTGTTGGGCAGGCGGCTTGGCTCCCCTTGGTAGTGGCGGCATGGCGGGATTTCTGGTCGGGCCGAAATAGGCGTCGTTCAGGTCAACATTGCCCTGGAAATTTTGCATGCTGTCGCGATAACGCTGGCTGGAAATCGTGCTGCGAATCTCCGGCTTTACGGTATCCACCGATAAGGTCTCTTTGCTGACCAGCTTGTAGATGTAGTGGCCGCTGTTGGGATCGGAGATCACTTCGGACACTTCGCCGGGCTTCAAATCCATGACCTTCTGGTGGTTTACAGGCAGCGTGGCGCGGCGCACTTTTTCCATCTTCGTGCTCGGGGCATTCCCCGGAAGTCCCGCCGCAACATAGGCCTCTTTTTGCAGTGTGTCGGGGTCTTCACCCTTAGCGGCGCGGGCGCGCAGACCGGCGGCGAGTTTCGTCATCGCCTCTTCAGAAGCCTTTTTTTGCGCCTCGGTCGGAAGTCTATTCGTACCGGCTGTCGCACTGGCCTTCGCACCTACACTAGGTCCGGCCTTGGGTCTTACGACTGGATTTACGATTTGCTTCGCGCGGGGAACAAAAATCCGCGCAAAGGTGGCTTGCTCGTAGGAGGCTTCGTTCTTCTTGTAGTAGTCATCGATATCGCTGTCGGTGACTTTACCGGCATCTTCCTGCAGCGCGCTGCTCAGTTCCCCGGAAAGAACTTGCATGCGCGCATAGTTCATCTTTTCCTCGAACTTGGGCTGTTTGTCGAGGCCGCGCTTTTCTGCCACGGTGGACATCCTCAGAATGCGCGAATAGACGGTCGCCAGTTGGCGGCGAATGGCCGGCGACATTCCCGGCTGCAGCGATTCGGCGAGCTTCTCAAATTGCGCACGGCTGATCACGGTTTTGCATGCGTCACCCTGTTGCGTGGCATCGGCGCAAAAACCCTTCAGCGTGATCACAGCATCATCGGGCCCAACTTTTATTTCGGGTGCTTTGTCGGTGGAGGCGGAAGGTGTTGCGGCAGGAGGCGTAGCCGATGGCGCAGCTTGTCCGTAGGCCAAGCCGGCGAGCAGGAGATACACGAGGTACTGGAATCGCATGAATCAGGATCCTCCAGGAAGAAATTGCGACGACTGTCATCGTAGCATGTCCCGCCGGAGACCGGGCAAGGGGACAAGGGGGTTGGCGGCGGGCGAATCCAAAGCGATAATGACGTTTATGCCAGAAATTCGGGCGACCTTCAGTTCCGAGTCGATGCGCCGGGAAAAGCGAGCCGTTGCCGGGAACTCAGTGCTGGCGGCTCTCGTGATCACCAGCCTGAAAATTGTTGTGGGGATCTCGACCGGATCGCTGGGAATTTTGTCGGAGGCTGCACACTCTGGATTGGATCTGATCGCGGCCCTGATGACGTTTTTTTCGGTGCGGGTTTCCGACAAGCCGGCGGACGCCGATCATCAATACGGACACGGTAAGGTCGAGAATTTTTCGGCCTTCATCGAAACCGGTCTGCTGCTGCTGACCTGCATCTGGATCGTCTACGAATCAATATGGCGGCTTTTCTTTCACAGCGTGGAAATTGAGCCGAGCGTGGCGGCGTTCCTGGTCATGTTGCTGTCGATCGGAATCGACGCCTGGCGCTCCCGCGCCCTCGGACGTATCGCGACGAAGTATGACAGTCAGGCGCTGGAGGCTGACGCGCTGCATTTTTCGACGGACATCTGGTCAAGCGGGGTAGTGATCGTGGGCCTCGCCCTGGTTATGATGGGCCGCCGTTATCAGGTGGCGTGGCTGCGGCAGGCCGATCCGATTGCCGCGCTCTTCGTGGCGGGCGTGGTGGTCTCCGTGAGTTGGCGATTGGCACGGAGAACAATTGATGCCCTGCTCGATGCGGCGCCCAGCGGCGTGCGCAGTCAGATCGTTGATCGGATCGGAACTGTCGACGGCGTGTTGGAAGTAGATCGAGTCCGGTTTCGGAAAGCCGGGAACCGCTATTTCGCGGACGTTTCGGTGGGTCTGGAACGCAATTTCACTTTCCAGCGCACGGAGCAGGTGTCCGATGCGGTGACGTCGCGGGTACGCGAGGTCCTGCCCGATGCTGACGTGATGGTGCACCCGGTTCCGCGAGCCCGGCGCACGGAGAATATTTTTGATCGCGTCCGCGCCGTGGCTACCCGCCACAACTTCAACGTGCACGACGTCAGCGTGCAGGACCTGAACGGGCAGTTGCATGTGGAACAGCATCTGGAACTCGATGAGCAACTCAGTATGAAGCAGGCGCACGACGAAGTGACCCGGCTGGAAACGGAAATGCGCGCCGAGATCCCGGAAATTGCGACCATCTTGACGCATATCGAAAGTGAGCCCGCGACAATTGAAACGGGAGAGGAGATCGTTCGCGAACCGGAATTGGAACAGCGGCTTAAGGATATCGTGAAGGAGTTTCCCGACGTGATGGATGTGCACGAATTCCAGTTCAAGAAAGTACGCGCGCGGCTTTACGTTTCCTGCCACTGCACGCTGCCCGACGATATGCCGCTTTCGCGAGTGCACGATGTTCAGACATCGCTCGAGATTCGCTTCAAACACGACGCGCCGGAGTTGTTTCGGGTGCTGATTCATCCCGAGCCGATGACTGATAACCGGCGCTAGCGTAGCAAATGGAGCACCGGGCGTCCCCGCCCGGCCACGATACTGCTGGACGGACGAGACGCCCGTCGCTCCATTGTTTTGTTTGTTAGACGAAGAGAGGCGCAATGATCGAAGCTTCACTGAATTGGACGGACAAAGACCGATTCGTAGGATCGGCAACTTCTCGACACGCCATCGTGATCGATACCGGAGCCGAGAAGACTGCCAACAGCCCGATAGAGCTGCTGCTGATCGCCTTGTGCGGCTGCACGGCGGCGGACGTGGTGGGAATTCTCCGCAAGAAACGCGAGCCGTTCACCGGGCTCGAAGTGCGAGCAGAGGGAGAAAGAGCGAGCGGTTATCCTGCCGTCTATACCGCGATTCATTTGACCTATCTCGTTCGTGGGCAGGTGTCGAAGAAAGCCATGGAAGACGCGGTGCGGCTTTCGAAGGAAAAATACTGCTCGGTTTCCGCCATGCTGGAGAAGACCGCCAAGATCACCTACACCATTGAGCACGTTTCGTGAAGGCTGGTCCTCATCCGCTGCGGGGTTACTTCTATATTGGAAGTGCGGCCTTTCTGTGGGGCATTTCGGCGACGCTGGGACGCGCGGCATTCACTGGCCATCTGCTGCCGGGAGGCGCTTCGCTAAAAACGATCGACCCGTTGATCTTGTCGCAGAGCCGTACAACTTTGTCGTTAGCGGTGCTGTTGCCGGTCCTGCTGGCGCGCAGAGGAGCGTCCGGTCTGCGCGTTCCTGGGCGCGACCTGTTACGGTTTTTCCTGCTTGGAATCCTGGGAGTCGCGGCGTCGAACTATCTCTACTACCTTGCGATTCAGCGGACGAACGTAGCGACGGCCATCATCCTGCAATACACGGCCCCGGTTTGGGTGCTGCTCTATACGGTGGCACGCGGAGCGCAGCGGCCGTCGCTGCGGAGAAGCGCTGCGGTGGGACTGGCCGTGATGGGTTGCGCGCTGGCGGTCGGCTTTGTCGGCTCGGGCGGCTTCCGCATGGACGCGGTCGGCGTCATCGCTGCGTTACTGGCTGCATTTTCCTTCGCGTTTTATAACGTCGGCGGACACAGCGTGCTGGCGCGTTACGACCGCTGGAAAGTGCTGCTGTGGGTGTTGGTGGCTGCGTCAACATTCTGGATGTTCGTAAACCCTCCGTGGAAAATTGTTGCCGCTCATTATGGCCGGCAGCAGTGGGGATTCATGCTGGTTTTCTCGCTGCTTTCGGTGCTCGGGCCATTTTCCTGCTACTTCGCTGGTCTGCAGTATCTGGAGCCCACTCGCGCCATTGTGGCCAGTTGCCTGGAGCCCGTGTTCAGTATCGTGCTGGCGGCGCTTGTACTGGGAGAGTTACTGCGGCCGATGCAGACGGTGGGAATCGTTCTGGTACTGGTGGCAATTGTACTGATTCAGTTGCCGGAACGGGCGGCCCGGGGCGGGGGGTTGGTGGTCGAGCCGATTGAGTAAGTCCTGTGAGTTTAGGGGTGGCCGGGCGAGGAGGCCCGGCGCTCCACTAGCTGCTTATCTACTCCAGGCTTTTGCCTTTCGTCTCCGGAAGTTGCGTTGACATCAAGCACGCTAGGAAGAAGCCGGCGCCGCACAAATAGAAAGCCCAGCTCAATCCTCTTGCCTGGCCCACGCGCCCGATCACATACGGAGCAACCGAACTAAGCGTCCGCGCGCCGTTGTAAGTGAAGCCCAATGCACGCGCCCGCAACCGTGTCGGGAAGATTTCGCTGGCAATGATTCCCGAACCCGAAAACATTCCCGTTCCAAAGAAGGCAACAACCGTCCCCAGCACGAGCACCACTGCAGGCGACCGGGCCATGGCATACAGCGGCACCAGCAAAGCCGCCATGAACGTGTACAGCATGAACGACCGCCGACGGCCCAGATGATCGGCAACCCATCCGAAGCTGAGATATCCGGGGAACATGCCGAACAGATTGAGGACAACCAGGAGCGTCGTAGTTCCCATAACGCCGAAGCCGCGCCCGCCCTGCTCGACCGGAAGCGACAAGTAGGGTGGAAGCCATGTGAACAGGCCCCACCAACCAAACATCCCGAAGAAGTTGAGCAATAGGAGAGCGACGGTGCTCCTGAGATAGGGAGCGCGAAAGATAGCCAAGAAAGATGTATTCCCCTGTGTCCCGTGTGGTTCAAGCTTTTGAACTTCGTGGATGAGGCGGAGCCGCCGATGTTCTTCCCACATCTCTGATTCAGGCACGCGATTCTGGATCCAGAGCGTGATCAGCGCGGGCAGGATCCCCACAAAAAACACGTACCGCCAGCTGGCGTAGCGCAAGACAATTCCGGACACAAGCGCCGCCAGCGCGAAGCCAATCGCCCACGAACTCTGCACCACCGAGATTGCCTTGGCGCGCAATTCATCGGGCCAGGTTTCCGCGACCAGGGTCGCGCCTGTGTTCCACTCGCCGCCCATCCCCAGTCCGAGGATGAAGCGAAACACGGCCAGCATTAACACCGTCGTCGAGAGCCCGGAAGCGAAAGAACAGATGGAGTACGTCAGGATGCTGAGCATCAGGGCGCGCTTCCGTCCGACACGATCTGCCAGAAAGCCGAAGAGCACCCCCCCCATCCCCGACGCCAGCAGAGTCAGCGTGTAGAGCAGCCCCGAAGTCGCCTTCGACATGCCCAGATCGCGCATGACGTGGGTCAGCACAAGCGCGTAAAGCATCGCGTCGAAGGCGTCGAGCATCCAGCCGAGTGCTGCCGCCAGCAGGGTGCGGCGCTGCTCGGTCGTTGCCTGTCGCAGGAGTTGAATTGGGCCGATGGGCATGCGGGGAAGGATTGTAGCAGGGCAGCGGGGATGGGTGGCCAGAGGACTTTCTTAGCATGATCGACCGGTACCTTCTAGCAGCGTGCCGAAAGTAACGTGGACCGGTCCGGCACGGTGAACTACGCTTTGCGGGTGGAACAATTGCTCATGAAAAGCGCAAAGCAAGCCGCTACCCTCATTCTCAGTTTAATTATCACAATGTTCTCGGTGCAGGTTGGACACGCACAGAAACGTGGCTGCGATGACGTAGAAGGCCAGCATGCGTTTGACGAAGCTATTACGCTTCGCAGTTGGGATGCACTCTACAAATCGTACAAGCTGTATCGACAATGCGATGACGGTGCTGTTGGTGAGGGCTGCAGCGAGTCCGTGGCTCGTATTCTGTCGGACCACTGGAATACTTTACCTGAACTGGCTCGCCTCGCTCGGAAGGACTCTCAGTTTCGGGCTTTTGTGATTGGGCACGTCGATGCCACTCTTACCATGGACGATGTCAGAAAGATCAGAAAGAACGCTAAGACACAATGGCCGATGGGATTACGAACGGTTTGCAATGACCTCGCGAAACAGGCAGATGCTGCTCTGAAAGAGGACGCCTCAACGTCGTAAGCAGACGCCGCCTATCAGACAGTTCTCTTCACTCGGAAAGAACCTGCCTACCCCAGCCGCCGCAAATACTTCTGCGCCTTCCCCACATCCCGCCCAATCTGCTCTTTCAGAGCTTCGACCGACGGGAACTTGATCTCGTTCCGCAGGCGATCCAGGAAGTGAATCTCCACTTCGGTTTCCGCTGAAAGCTCAAGCGGATGGAAATTCAGCAGGTGGGACTCGATGGCAAACGAATCGCTCCCAAAAGTCGGACGGTTCCCGATGTTGCTGACCGAGTCGAAGCATTCGTTGCCGACGCGCGTGCGGGTCACATAGACGCCGTCTTTAGGGACAAGCTCCTCGTAGCGGGCCAGGTTGACGGTGGGTACGGTGTACTTCGATCCGTAGCCGCGTCCTCGGCCTGCCGTTGAAAGAATGCTGAACGGACGCGCCAGCAAATGGCGTGCCCGGCTGACTCGGCCTTCGGAAAGCAACTTACGGATGTGGCTGCTCGAAACCGGTTCCCCACGCAGGCGCATCTCGGGATAGTCGTGGACCTCAAATCCCATCTTCCGGCCCAGCTCGCGTAGCACTTGAATGTTTCCCGCGGCTTTATGCCCGAAGTGGAAGTTGTAGCCTTCGTGCACTTCGCCGGCATGTAGGTGCTTCTCCAGAATTTCATGGGCGAACTGATGCGGTGTCATCCGCGAAAGATCACGCGTGAAGGGGAGCAGCAGAACTGTGTCGACACCAGTGGCTTCCAGCAGGCGCAGTTTTTCCGGAAGCGGAGTTAGCAGTTTGAAGTTGGAATCGGGATGCAGGATTCGGGCGGGGTGGGGCTCGAAGCTGACCACCATCGAGTGCGCATTCTCGGCCTTGGCCCGCCGCACGATCTCGTCTATAACGTGGCGGTGAGCGCGGTGCACGCCGTCGAAATTACCGACGCTGAGGAGCGTTGGACCGAAGTCGCGGGGAAGGTCGTCGAGTTGGTGGAAAAGTTGCATCAAGAATCTGCTTACCGCCGAGACGCCGAGGTCACCGACAAGACTGCAGATCCCTCGCTTCGCTCGGGATGACAATTCATATATCGGTATGACAATTTCTAAAATGTTTCGACAAACACTTAAATCTCAAATTCCAGCTTCATGCCGTCGTACGCCAGCCGTGCGCCCTTCGGTAACGCGGCGTCGGTTGCCTCGTGCGGCAGGTCGTGACAGATATGGGTGAAGAATGCGCGCTTCGGTTTTACCTCTTCCACGATTTTCAGCGACTGCTCGACGGTCGAATGCGTGGGGTGCGGCTTGTAGCGCAGCGCATCCAGAAAAAGGATGTCGAGGTCTCGCAGCTTCTCCAGCGTTTCGGGCGGAACCTCGCTGTGGTCGGTCAGATAGGCGGCCGATCCGAAACGGAAACCTAGAATCGGAGTATCGCCGTGGATCACCGTCAACGGCTCGAAGCGCGCGCCGAATAATTCGACGGGACCGTCGATCGGATGAAGGTCAACCTGCGGCAGTCCTCCAAATTTATATTTGGCCTCAAAGATGTAGCGAAACATTTTGCGCAAGAATTCGCCCGCCTGCGGCGTGGCATAAAGAGGCAGCTTGCCCGGGATGTGCTTATAAGTCAGCGGGCGCAGATCGTCGATTCCGAGGATGTGGTCGGCGTGCGTGTGAGTGTAGAGTACGGCATCGAGTTGCGTGATTTTTTCGCGCAGCGCCTGTTCGCGAAAGTCAGGCGTTGTGTCGATCAGGACGTGGCGTCCGCTGTAGCTGATCATCACGGAGGGACGGGTGCGGCGGTCGCGCGGGTCGGGTGAACGGCAGACGGCGCAGTCGCAGCCAATCGTTGGGACGCCCATCGATGTGCCGCTGCCTAATACCGTCAAAGTCGCATGCATCAGCCGTTTGTACCCGTAATTGGACCAGGGGCCTGCGGAGGATGCGCGAGAGTGTTGGTCACTTCCACGTAGGCCATGCGCAATTCGTAGAGGCAGTTCTGCAGGAATCCCTGCTCTTTGGGAGTGAGATTACCTTTGGTCTTTTCGGCGATCATGCCGAGCGTGTCGATGGTTTGGCGCGCGCCGATCAAGTCCACTCCGGGCTGGCCGCCTGGTTCGTGCATGAGGCCGAGCTGCATCATGGCGGTCATGTAGAGCGAAGCCATGAAGCGCTCAAAACTCATTTTGAGTTCTTGCGCCGAGTGTCCGCTCAGTTCGACTCGCGTGTCCAGATCGCGCGACGATTGCTTGTAGGCATCGTGCTGCGCCTGCTGCTCGGAGGCGGTGGGCGGTTCGGGGATATCCGATTCGGGCGTAGGTGAAGCAGGTGCGGGCGCGGTTTCGGGGATCGTAGAAACGGGTCTCGAATTGGACGGCTCCGCGACCGCGGTTGCAGTGGCAGCCGACGCGACCGGAGGCGCGGCTTGCTCTTCCGGGGAATCGGATCTCAGTTCTCCCTCGGAAGTGAACAGGCGCTTGTCGCTTACTTTGAATTCGCTTTCTTCTCTTCTTTTTTGAGCCATATGAATTACCTGGTTTCCTAAAATTTGCTTTGAGATTTCATGCGAGCGGGAACGATGCCGGCTTCAGCTTCGCCGTTCCGGCTCGTAAATCTTTTTCAGCAGCCTCGCGTCGCAGATAACCCAATGCGATGGCGCGATCTCCGCCGGGCAGAGGCAGAATCGCGCTGCTCGTGATTTCACCGACTTCTTTTTCGTCTTTCTCTCCGGCCAAAATCTTTGCGCCCGGTTCGGGTAGCGTACCCTCGACCGAGAACGCCGTAAACTGCCGGTGGACTGCGCCGCGCGAGCGGATGCGCTCTACGATCTCTTGACCGAGATAGCATCCTTTGGTGAAATTCAAGGCGCGTGTCTGCCCGGTTTCCTGCGGCAGATCGCGCTCGCGGATGTCCACGCCAAATTTAGGGATGCCAAGACTGATCCGCCGCAGCTCCAGCGCGTCGGCGCCGACCGGAGTCGCGCCTGCTGCAACCAAGGCGTCCGACGTCGATTTCAGTTTGTCTGGCGCCAACCAGATTTGGTACGACGCGCCCGCGGGGTCGTCCCCTCTCACCAGCGTGCATTGCAGGCAATCACATGCGCAGTTACATTTCGGAGAGCATAATTCTAACGACGCGAGATCAGGTACGGTGATGCCTGCGCGTTCAAGAATATTGCGCGACTCAGGTCCACTCAGGCCGAGCGCGGTGAGTTTGTCGCAGACGTCGGCGATCTCAACATCGTCGGCAATGATGTAGCGATCGAAAAGCTGCAATACTTTTTCTCGCTGCCCGCGTTCCATGTCCACCAGGAGGGAGTCTCCGCGCTGGAAAACGTAGAGATCCGCCTGAATGCGGCCCTGCGCGTTGAGCAGGAAGGCATAGACACCATGGCCGGGGCTAAGATCGCGAACGTTGTTCGTGGCCATGCCGTTCAGCCAGCGGACGCGGTCGCTGCCGGTTACCGCGATCTTGGCACGCGCACTAAGGTCATAAAGGCCGCAGCCGTAGAGCAAGGTTTGGAACTCGGCGCGGACGTCGCCGAAATCGGACGAAGTGGTCACGTCGCTGTGTTCACTTGGGTTTGCCCCAGAAAGTGTCGTCGAAGTCATAGGTCCTACTTGTGATTATAGCGAACGGGAGTAATTCGACCGGGCACGGCCTCTGTCTGACTCTCACTAGGAGCAGATGATTCCAGCGTGCAAAACGTCGCAATGCCGGAATCGTGCCGCGCGGAGAATGAGACGGTGGAGAGACCGGCGCCCCCGCCCGTCCTGCCGGGTGGGACGACCGGTGCTCCATCATCTGTTTATGAATGGTTCTCGGCTGTGCTAACGTTGCGAACGTGAGCGCGACCAAGCGTATTGCCGTGATTGCCGGCGACGGGATCGGGAAAGAAGTCATTCCGCAGGCGGTCAAAGTCATCAAGGCCGTTGGTGCTGCAGTCGAATTGTCGTCATTCGACTGGGGAGCGGACCGCTATCTCGCCGACAGAGTTACAGTCCCGACGGACGGCTTCGCAACCTTGGCCCGGGATTTCGATGCCATCCTGGTCGGCGCATTCGGCGATCCGCGCGTGCCCTCCAACATTCATGCGAAGGAAATTCTGCTGGGCATGCGCAGCAGGATGGACCTGTACGCCAATGTCAGGCCGGTACGCTTGATGGACGCCTCACTCTGCCCGCTCAAAGGCATCGAACCAAACGACATCGATTTCGTCGTGATTCGTGAGAATACTGAGGGCGTTTACGGCGACATTGGAGGAGTCTTCAAGCCGGGAACGCCGGACGAAGTTACGGTCCAGGAAGACGTCAACACGCGCAAGGGAGTTGAGCGCATCATCCGCTATGCCTTTGAGTACAGCACGAGTAACAAGAAGCTCGACGGCTCGTCCCGGCGGCGAGTGCTGATGTGCGACAAATCAAACGCCATGACGCACGCCGGCGGCTTGTGGCAGCGCGCGTTCAAAGAAGTTGCGTCGGAGTACCCGCAGATCGAGACGCAGCATATGTACGTCGACGCGCTCGCCATGCAGATGGTGCGCGATCCTCGCGAGTTTGATGTCATCGTCACCAACAACATGTTTGGCGACATCATCAGCGACCTCGCCGCGGGGCTGCAGGGCGGACTGGGGATGGCTGCGAGCGGGAATCTGCGTCCGGGGAAGACTTCCATGTTTGAACCTGTGCACGGTTCGGCGCCGCCGATTGCAGGCAAAAATATTTCCAATCCCTTCGGCGCAATTCTAAGCGCGGCGATGATGCTGGCGCATCTGGGAATGGCCCGCGACGCGAAGAAGATCGAAGCAGCTGTGCTCGAAGCAGTCCGGCAGAAAAAAACGACGGCCGACATCGGCGGAACGCTGGGGACGCGAGAGGCAGGCGAGTGGGTGGCGCAATGGGTCGTCAGTCGCTAAGAACGGCGGGGTCACTGATCATTATTATTATTTTCAAAATAGAGGGAACATGAAGTTGCGGAAGTACGCCGTAGTTGTCCTGCTATTCGCATTGCTGGTTCGCGGAGTGTGGTCGCAAGACCCGCCGCAATCTCCAGCCCACAGCGATAGTGTCGATAACCTTGGCCTCCAGGTCGAGGATCCAAATCACGATCGGCCGAAGACCGCGCCCGATCAGACCCCCGCGGGCGTGGGCGCCCGCGCCACACAGGAAACAATCGTTTCGTCCAAAGAGGCGAAAGAGCTTTTTCGCTCGGTGGACGAGATCCTGCAGTTTGCCAGCCAGGACACGGGCCTGCCGATCAAGCACAAGGTGAAGCGCAGGCTGGCTAAGCGCGACGAGGTGCAAGCCTACATCCAGAAAAGCATGAAGGAGGACAAGGACGCGAAGCGGCTGGAGAGATCGTCGGCGGTGCTGAAGAAGTTTGGATTGCTGCCTCGGAATTTCGACCTGTCCAACTTTCTCGTGACGATGCTGCGGGAGCAGGTGGCGGGATACTACGATGTCAAAACGAAAACTGTGAATCTGCTGAACTGGGTGGACGTGGAGCAGCAGAAGCCTGTGCTGGCCCACGAACTGACGCACGCACTCCAGGACCAGTCGTTCGGCATCGAGAAGTGGATGAAGGGATCGACGGAAGATGCTGATAATAAAAAGAATGATCCAAGCGCTAGCGACATCGAAAATGACGAGGAAAGCGGTGCGCGGCAAGCGGTGGTTGAAGGAGAGGCGATGGTGGTGCTTCTGGACTATTCACTGGCGCCGACCGGGAAAACGCTGCTCGATTCGCCGCAGATTGTCGACGCCTTAAAGCAGGGTATGGTATCGGGGACGGCGGATTCTCCGGCGTTTCGCGCTGCTCCAATTTTTTTGAAAGAGACGCTGACGTTTCCGTATCGCTACGGACTCGACTTTACCGGCGCGCTGCTGAAGGCGGGCGGGAAGGAGCTGGCATATGCGGGCGCGTTCAAGAACCCGCCGAAGACGACGCGCGAAATCATGGAGCCCGAAACCTACCTTGCGCACGAGAAGCTCGAGCCGATGAAAATGATCGACATGGAGAAAGATTTCAAGGGCTACGATCCCTTCGACATTGGCGCCATGGGAGAGTTTGACGTTGATGTCTTGGTTGAGCAGTACGCGGGTCGAGATGAGGCTGCAGCCATCTATCCGGAGTGGCGCGGCGGATACTATTTTGCCGGCCGACCGAAGGCAGACAAAGCGGCGCCGCTCGGCGTACTGTACGTTTCCCGCTGGTCGAATGCGGCGAAAGCGGCGGAGTTTGCGGCAGTGTATGCGAAAGCGCTGACACAGCGGTACCAGAAGTGGCAAGCTTTGGGCGCGGATGGCAAAATTGCGGACGACGCGCCGCCGGTCGATTCCTGGCGAACGTTGCGCGGACGGCATGCCTGGCTCACAGAAGAGGGAGTTGTAGTGATCGAAGTGCGCGGCGAGGAGATACTCATCAGCGAAAGTCTGGATGACGAGACGACAAAGCGGGTGGAAGGAGATTTCTGGCCGGAGGAAAAAGCTGCTCCCGGCAAGCCGTGAGTTTCAAGCCACGTGTTTCCGTCTTGTATAATCAGCAGTTCCGCACTCATTCCCACCCCATCAGGAGAGCACTTGCAGCAGGCAGAGATTGGCATTATCGGCGGCAGCGGTCTCTACCACATGCCGGGTTTTAGCGATGCGCACGAGGTCGAGCAGCAGACTCCGTTTGGAGATCCTTCGGATGCTTACGTTCTCGGCACGCTTGAGGGTCGCAAGGTGGCATTTCTCGCTCGCCATGCCCGCGGGCACAAGCTTCTGCCCAGCGAACTGAATTTCCGGGCGAACATTTACGGCTTCAAGCAGTTGGGAGTGGAGCGCATTGTTTCGGTTTCGGCCGTGGGGTCGCTGAAGGAAGAGCACAAGCCGCTCGATTTCGTGATCCCGACCCAGTTTTATGACCGCACCCGGCACCGCGTGGACACTTTCTTCGGCGACGGCATCGTGGCGCACATCGGATTTGGCGATCCGGTGTGCGGCGAAATGACGAAGGTGGTCCGCGGCGCATGCATGGCTGCAGGCGTACCCGCGAAACTGGGGGGCACTTACATTTGCATGGAGGGCCCGCAGTTTTCCACCAAGGCGGAGTCGAACGTGTATCGCAGTTGGGGCGCGGACGTGATCGGCATGACTAACTTGCAGGAGGCCAAGCTCGCGCGCGAAGCCGAGATTTGCTACGTCACGATCGCTATGGTGACCGATTATGACTGCTGGCATCCGCATCATGATGCGGTGACGGTGGAGCAGATTGTGTCCGTGCTGGTAAAGAACGCCGAGAACGCCGGGAAAGTCGTGAAGGCCACGGTGTCGGTGATGCCGAAAGCGCGCGCCTGCAAGTGCGGGCGGGCGCTGGCGAATGCCATTCTTACCGATCCGGCGAAGATTCCGGCGGCGACGAGAGAAAAACTGAAGTTGATATTGGGAAAGTATTTGAAATAGCCATTGGAGAGAGACGGGCGCCCTCGCCCGTCCAGTACTGTGGCGGCCGGGCGGGGACGCCCGGCTCTCCACTAAAAAACTTACGGAGACTCATGAGCGTTCTAGTAGTTGGTTCGGTTGCGTTTGACACGATCGCCACGCCTTCTGGCCGAGTGACTGACATTCTCGGAGGCGCTGCGACTTATTTTGCATTGGCCGCGAGTTACTTCACCGAGGTGCGGATGGTGGCGGTAGTAGGCGAAGATTTTAGGCCCGAACACGAAGCGGTGCTGAAGAAACGCGGCGTGGACACGCGCGGCATCGAGCGGACCCAGGGTAAGACTTTCCGGTGGGGGGGGCAGTATCTCGACAACCTGAACGAGGCTAAAACCGAATTCACGGAACTGAATGTCTTCGAGAAATTTCAGCCGCGCATTCCAAAAGAGTATTCAGACACGCAGTTCCTGTTTCTTGCGAATATCCACCCCACACTCCAAACGGCGGTTCGCTTGGAGATGAATGGCGTGCGCCTGACGGGGGGCGACACCATGAATTTCTGGATCCAGGGCACGCGCAAGGAATTGATGGAAACGTTGAAGCTGGTGAACGTTCTCCTGATCAACGACACCGAGACCAAGATGCTGGCCGGGGAGAAGAATCTTCCGCGCGCGGCGAACAAAGTTCTTGCGATGGGACCGAGCGCGTTGGTGGTGAAGCACGGCGAGTACGGCGCGACCATTTTTTTCGGCGAGGGCGCCTTCGGCCTCGGATCGCATCCTTTTCGCGCGCCGGCGCTGCCAATTGAAGAAGTAAAAGACCCGACTGGGGCGGGCGATTCGTTTGCCGGTGGATTCATGGGATACATCGCGTCGCAAGGCGAGATGAATCGCGAGGTGCTGAAGCGCGCCTTGTTTTATGGCGGGGTGATGGGATCGTTTGCCGTGGAACGCTTTGGAACGGAGCGCCTACAGAATCTAACGCGCGAGGAAATCGACGCACGCTTTCAGATATTCCGTGAATTGACGCACCTGGAATAGAAGCATTGCGGTTTATCCTCAAGCAGCCATGACAGAGCGCACAGTGAGCGTAAGGTGACTGTGAAGACAGCCGCTGTTCGCGACCGCAGCGCGGCCCGTGTGGCCGGTATAGCCGTCCTTGTGTCTCTGTTTTCTTTTCTCTACTACCTCCAACAAAGTGGTCTTCTGTTGTATGGCGACGCGGTCGCGCACATTAATATTGCGCGGCGCGTGTTCGATTCGCAGACTCCCGGTCTGCTGCAATTGGGAACAGTGTGGTTGCCCCTGCCTCATCTGCTGATGATCCCGTTCATTTTCTCGGACGCGATGTGGCGGAGCGGGGCAGGCGGTTCGATCCCTTCGATGATCGCCTACGTGCTCGGGGTCGTCGGAATATTTCGCCTGGTGCGCGGCATGCTGGAGGCCGACGTCCGCACAAAACCAGCGGCTGGCGTGGGCGCATGGGCCGCAACCTTCGCTTATGGAGCCAATCCGAACCTGATCTACATGCAGGCAACGGCCATGACGGAATCAGTCTATCTGGCGCTGTTTGTCTGGGCCGTCCTCTACTTCGCGGAATTTATTCGGAGCCTGCGAGAAAACGAAGATGTCGGTGGCCGGCCGACGCAGGCGGCGCGCACTGCGCTCGTGCGCTGCGCCTACTGTCTTGCGGGCGCAGAACTAACTCGCTACGACGGATGGTTTCTGGCGGGAGTGACGGGAGCGGTGGTCGTCGCAATCGTGCTGCGGCGATGGCAGAATCGCACTCTTGACGATCGCGCGTTGCGGCAACATGCCGCGAAGTTCCTGTTGGGCATTGCCGTGGTTCCGGTCCTGTGGCTGGCGTATAACGGCGTCGTATATGGAAACGCGCTGGAGTTCGCGAACGGCCCCTATTCGGCGAAGGCGATCGAGCAGCGCGTCGGTGCGCCGAATCCCGCGCTCCACAATGCCAGGGTCGCGGCAATCTATTATTTGAAATCGGCGCAGTTGAATGTGGCGGAAGGGAACTGGGGCCGCTTCTGGCTGGCGGCGGCTTTTGTGGCGCTGGTTTTCGGAGCATGGAAACTGCGGGCGCAATCGGCTCCGATGCTATTGTTGTGGGTTCCACTGGTGTTCTACGCGCTTTCGATTGCGTACGGCTCGGTGCCGATCCATGTCCACACGTGGTGGCCGTTTGCCACTTTTAACCAGCGCTACGGACTCCAGTTGTTGCCCATGTTCGCGGTTTCGACCGGAGTGCTGACCGCTTCTGGTGTTCTCCTAGGCAAGCTCGTTAACGTTAGCGCGCACCGTGGGAAACTGGTGGCGACGATGTTGGCGATGGTGGTGGTCAGTTATGCGTCGGTGTGGAAGGCGGAGCCGCAATGCTTGAAGGAGGCACGGAGGAATTGGGAAATCCGGAATCCTCTGGATTCGGCGGTGGAGCGGATCATCGGTACATTACCAGGGAACTCACGGTTCCTAATGGAACTCGGGGAACACGTCGGCGTCATGCAGCAATTGGGCATTCCGCTGCGTAAGGTCGTGAACAACGAAAATCATCGCCCGTGGAAACGGCCGTCGGATCCCGGAGGCCTGTGGGAGCGCGCGCTGGCCGATCCGCCGCGCTACGTGGATTTTGTGATTGCTTTCGACGGGGATGCAGTCGACCAACGTGCGAATAAGATAAATCTTACGGAGCTTGCGGAAATTCGCGCGACCGGACAGCCGCGTGCGCGGATCTACGCCACGGGTAGCGCCGCGAGTCAATCGCGTTAACCCTTCGGGAAAGCAGCCGAGAAAGCGCCGGATGGCGGTGATAGAATCCGCTCGAAGTCGAGACGCTCTTATGAACCCAATCCACGCAATCAGCGAAGTGTTTCGCCATCAACTGGGCACGGTGCTGACCTCGACGCTGGCACGCTTGTCTCTGGCGGCAGTACTCGGCGGCGTCATTGGCCTGGAACGGCAACTGCGCCACAAGCCGGCCGGGCTGCGCACGAATATGTTCATCTGTTTCGGCGCGGCGATGTTCACGGTTCTGTCGCGACAACTCGCGGGCACGGAGTCGGACAGCGCACGGATCGCGGCGCAAATCATCCCCGGCATCGGCTTCATTGGCGCGGGCTCAATTCTGCACGCGCGAGCGTCAGTGACGGGCCTGACGACGGCGGCGACCCTGTTCGTGGTGGCGTCCGTCGGGATGGCGGCCGGCGGCGGCCTGTATCTGATCGCTTTCTTCGCCACCGTCATGATTCTAATTTCGCTGGTGCTGCTCGGACGAATGGAAGCCGCGTTCTCGCTGAAGTCATTTGGGACCACCTATGAGGTCACAGGCAGCAATGTGGATGGGATGTTGCGGGAAGTAAACCGCGTGCTGGAGTCCGAGCAACTTACCATGCACAGCGTTCACATCGCCGATGCCGGCCCTGATTTCCGCATGGTGTTCTCGGCAGATGGCGAACTGGAACAGCAAAAAGTGTTTTCCCTCAGGTTGCACGAATCGGCCGCGTTTGCCACGGTGACGACGCTTGGAACCACGGAACACGAATGAGTTCTTCGCGGCGTGAGGCGCAGCAGAGCACGAGAATTCCTTTTACCAAGGCGTCGGCTTGCGGCAACGATTTTCTGATGGTGGAAGGTGAGCGCGCTTCCGGCGACCTGGGCGCGCTCAGCCGCCGTTTGTGCGATCGCCATCGCGGAGTTGGAGCCGACGGTGTGGAGTGGCTGTTTCCCGATGCGGAAGCGGACGTGAAGGCGCGCCTAATCAACGCGGATGGTTCGGAGGCGGAAATTTCCGGCAACGGCACGCGCTGTGTGGCGGCGGAGATTTGCTCGCGAGAGAACAAGACGGAAGTTGTGGTTCGCACCGGTGCGGGACTGAAGACCTGTCAGCTCATTGGCCGGGAAGACGGCCGGCAAGGCAGGCGGCAAGGTTCCACGTTTGAGTTCGAAACGGATATGGGTCAGCCAGAGGTCGGCGTCCAGTTGTCGATTGAGACGATGTGGGTGCGGGCGGTGGGGACTCGAGTTTCGATGGGGAATCCGCATTTCGTAATTTTCGTGGAGAACTTTCAGGAGGGATGGCAGCGGCAGGCGGCACTGATCGGGACGCAGCCTCAATTTCCGCAGGGCACGAATGTGGAGTATGTAGCGGTGCGCGGTGCCAGCGAAATCGAGATCCGGCTGTTTGAGCGGGGCGTGGGAGAGACGCAGTCTTCGGGTACGGGATCGTGCGCGTCGGCTGTGGCCGCGATTGCGAGCGGGCGCGTTGCTTCTCCGGTGACGGTAATTGCGCCGGGAGGCGCGCAGACGGTGCGATGGGAGGATCAAGTTTATCTGCGGGGTCCGGCAACTCTCGTCTGCCGTGGAGAATTCTTCGTTTAAGATCGAGTCGAGATGCCTTCCGCTCCAAATTCGCGAAGCAAGCCGCGCGCGCTCCGTCCGGGCGACAAGGTGGGAATTGTTGCGCCCGCCTCGAACGTGAATCGCGAAATGCTGGAGGCCGGCTGCGACGGTCTTCGCCGTGCCGGATACGAACCGTTTTATTTCGAGTCGATTCTGGAACGCGATCTGTACTTTGCGGGTTCTGCGGAACGCCGGGCGCGGGAACTCGAAGAGATGTTCACGCGCGACGATCTCCGAGCAATTGTTTGTGCGCGAGGAGGATATGGATCGAACTACCTGCTGCCTGCGCTTGATTCAAAGACGATTGATTTGGAGAAGATCGCTAAGCATCCGAAGATTTTTGTCGGTTATAGCGACCTGACGACGCTGCTGACTTGGTTTTCCGATGCCGCCAGCTTTGTGACTTTTCATGGTCCGATGGTGGCCAAGGATTTCGCCGTCGCGGATGGTGTCGACCTCGCCTCGTGGCAGAACGCGGTGAGTGGCGCCGCAGAATGGGAGATTGGCGATAGCTCAGGCGCGAAACCGCTGGTCGCGGGAGAGGCGGAAGGAATTCTCTATGGCGGATGTCTTTCCATTCTGGTCGCTGCGCTGGGCACGCCTTACGATATCCAAACTGCGGGAACAATCCTCTTCGTCGAGGACCTCGCGGCCAAACCTTACCAGATTGATCGCATGCTGATGCAGTTGAAGCTGGCGGGCAAGCTGAAAGGCGTGCGCGGCATTGTCTTCGGCGAAATGCTCGATTGCCGGCAAGGCCCGACGCAGGATTACACGCTCGAAGAAGTTGTGCTGCGTATCGTCGGAGATCTCGGAATTCCGGTGGCGTTTGGCCTGCGTTCGGGACATGTCTCGCGCGCGAACATCACGCTGCCGATTGGCGTAAAAGCGAGGCTCGAAGTGGGCGCTGAGGTGAGGCTGAAGATTCTGGAGTCCGCGACTAGCCTATGAACAACCTCTAATGAGCAATCTCTCGACGAGTAATCTTTGATGAGTAAACCAAGGCACATTCACCTGATCGGCATTTGCGGGACGGCGATGGCTTCGCTCGCTGGCATGCTGCAAGAGCGCAGCTTTCGCGTTTCGGGCTCGGATGCAGCGGCATATCCTCCAATGTCGACGTTTCTGGAATCGTTGGGCATTCCCGTCGTGCAGCCGTTCGCTGAGTCGAACCTCAATCCTCGTCCTGATCTGGTGGTCGTGGGCAACGCGCTTTCTCGCGGGAATGTCGAACTGGAGCGCGTGCTTGACGAGCGCATTCCGTTCTGCTCGCTGCCGCAGATTCTGCACGACGAGTTTCTGGTCGGCAAAGAGGTTCTCGTCGTGGCCGGAACGCATGGCAAGACGACTACAACTTCGATGCTGGCTTGGATCTTCGAGACCGCTGGCCTTCGGCCTTCGTTCCTCATCGGTGGCATCGCGGAAAATTTCGGCCGCAGTTTTGGACTTGGCGAAGGCAAGCACTTTATTTTGGAAGGCGACGAATATGACACCGCATTCTTCGATAAGGGTCCAAAGTTTCTGCACTACTTTCCGGATTCCCTGATTCTTACTTCGGTCGAATTCGACCACGCGGATATCTATAAAGATCTCGACGCGGTCGAAACGGCTTTCAAGCGACTGGTGAACCTGGTTCCGAGACGCGGGCGGATCGTTGCATTTGATTCGGGCGATACCTCGAGTGAAAGTCTCAACCGCTGTGTCCAGAAAGCCTTCTGTCCTGTTGAGCGTTACGGTGCTTCGAATCGCGCGAGCTGGAAAATCGCAAATCTGAAGCTGGGCGAGGATCGAACCTCCTGGTCGGTGCTGCGCGAGGGAAAACACTGGGCGGATTTCGAATTCCCGCTGGGTGGCGAATACAACGTCTGGAATGCGACGGCAGCAGCGGCGCTCGGGGCGAATTATGAAATTTCGAAAGACGTGCTTGCGAAGGCTCTCAAAACATTTCGCAGCGTGAAGCGGCGGCTGGAAGTGAAAGCGCAAGTCAACGGCATAACGATCATCGACGACTTTGCGCATCATCCAACGGCCATCGAGCAGACGATTCTCGCTTTGCGGGCACGATATCCGAAATCGCGCCTGTGGGTGGTGCTCGAGCCGCGCTCGAACACGATGCGCCGCAACCTGCTGCAGGACGCCCTCTCTCGCAGCCTCGCGCTCGCCGATCAAGTGGTGATCGCAGCGATCTTCAAATCGGAGGCGATCCCCGAAGCGGAGCGGCTCGATCTGCGGCGTGTGATCGACGAGATCCAGAAGCGCGGAAGGCAAGCGCGCATTTTCGCCGATGCCGATGCCATCGTGAACGCAATCGCGCCCGAACTGCGGGAGCGAGACGTGGTTGCCATTCTCTCCAATGGCGGATTCGGCGACATCTATGAGAAGCTACCCCAACGATTGCGCGGGCTCGCGGTGCAAGCGCTCGGAGTGCAAAGCCCGCGTGAAGAGCCTGCGTGAAAAAGCTTGGGGTGAATGAGTAAGTGTTCCGCACCGTTCTCATGTTGCTGTTTTGGGCCGCTGCGCTACCCTTCGCGGCGCTTCTCGGAATTCCCTGGACCTATCTGACCAAAGACATCACCTTCCTGTACCGCAGCTGCATGTGGGCAGCATTCACGGGCGTGCGCATCGCGGGAGTGAAGGTGCGGACACTGGGACTCGAAAAAATCGATCCGGCGCGAACTTATATTTTCATGTCGAATCACATCTCCAATCTCGATCCTCCGATCACGCTGCCGCTGATCCCGCGCCGGACTTCGGTGATGGTGAAAAAAGAATTGTTCCGCGTTCCAATTCTTGGAAAGATCATGCTGATCGGTTCGCTCGTCCCGGTGGACCGCGGAAATCGCGATTCCGGCATCGCCGCGGTCCGTGATGCGGTCAAAGCCCTCGAGCAGGGACTGAACATGACCATCTACATCGAAGGGAAGCGCTCGTTCGATGGCAAGCTGCTGCCCTTCAAAAAAGGACCGTTCTATCTTGCGCGGGAATGCAACGTGCCGGTCGTGCCGATCACGATTTCAGGCACCGAAAAAGTTATGCCGAAGGCGCGGTTTGCGATTCGTCCGGGGATGGTGACGGTCGAATTTCACGATCCGATTGAGCCCTCCAATTTTGGAGAGCGCGATTGCCTGATGGCCAAAGTACGAGCCGCGATCAATAGCGGGCTTCCGGCGGATCTGCAAGAATCATCGAGAGAAGTCAAACGTCAATAATTCAAACCGCGATAGTCTTCGCCTTCAACCCTTGCGCGAGATCCGATTGCGAGCCACCTTGCGGACCTCCTTGAACCCCATTCGAAGGTAGAGTTCGATGGCGCGATGGTTCTCGTTGCCGACATGGAGCCAGGATACAAGCCCGTCTCGGCGATGATCTCGCACGAGCTGCCAGATGAGGCTCGCAGCAAGGCCTTTGCCACGATGTGCCGGATGTGTGCAGACGCCGCTGATCTCGGTGAGCGACAAGCGCTCGCCGCCCATCGCGATCAATTCGCCGTTAGATCGCGGGCCAGATCTAACGCCATAGTACGAACCCATTTCGCACGTCCTTTTGCGAAAAAAGCCGGGGAACGCGAGGGTTGTGAGCGCGACCATCGCGGGCGCGTTTGCGTCCGAGAGGTGAACAATTTCGGTCGTCGGACCCGGTGGCGTGACTTCTTCGGGCAGTACCATCTGGAGGCATTCCAGTATTCCTTCAAAAAAGAGTTCCGGCACGTGCGGATAACTCTTCCCTATGAGCCATACCGATTCGCCAGGGCCGAGTAACGAATGAAGAGCTGTTGCAGTGCAGCCGAACTCGGTTCCGCAACCGCTGCAAACGGGGCGACGTCGGCAGGATAGCGGCACGCGTCAGCAGCGAACGCAGCGAGGTGGCGATGCTTGGTTTGGAGAACATGCCATACCGGATTTGCGAAGAGACTCTCGGGCAGGTCGTTCATTTATTTAAAACATACACGACTAGCCTGACGCAATGCTTGGAGGGCCGGATTGCCTGATCCCTGCTGGACGAGAAAGGGCGGCGTTGCCGCCGCCCACTTCGATCAGTGCCCGAAGATAGTGCCCGAAACCTTGGATTGGGAAAGAGACTCTTAGGCGGCCTTCTCAGCAACGATTTTGTGTGTGGTTGAGCTATCGACGTTGAAGGTCCGAACCACGGGCTCTGCGTCGAGGAGAGGCCGTATCATCTGCTGGACGACAGGGTACTGCTCCCGCTGGTACCGCTCAGCATCTTCTTTGGTATTCCAGAAACTGATCGCCAGGACACGATTCGGTTCTGTCTCCGATACCAAAAGGGTCGCATCCGCGAATCCGGTCTGTTTATTCAGAATCGGCAGCACTTTGTCGTTGATGAGGGTAGTGAGGTCTCTTGCCTTTCCCGGCTTGGTGGTTACTTCAACAGTGCGTGTAAACATGGGAACACTCCTTCTGCGCTTGTTCTGAAAACGCTCGAGGCTACCGGTCGAAGCTGACCGGTTGCGGTGGTGGGTCACGGGGTGGAGCCGGTCTTGCGACCAACTGCTTGACCACCATGTATTCGGGCCGAAACCGTCATCAGGAGACGGGCTTTCGGTCTTCTGAATTTCAACTGCCCGAATGTCCTCGTGGGTCAGGGTCGTCGCTGGGCCGCTAGGTAAGAGTTCTGCGACGGAGTTTTGGCTGTGGCCAATGGAGACATCTCGAAGCTAGGCCTCAGGGGGGCCAGTGTCAATGCCCGCTTTTGGTGCAGTGCTCGGACTCAGTTCGCGGGCGCCTTTCTTCGCAGTGATAACGGAGAAGACGGACAAATCCCAAGCGGTGGGCGGACGTGGAATGCCACCCCCTTTGCACAAAACGCAAGGAGCGGGCGAACCGGGGCCGCGGCACCCTCTCCCTAACTGCCGTGTTCGGCGACGACAGCGATTTTCACGCCGAGGGCGCGCAGCACAGAATTGATGGTTTCAAAGCGTGGGTGCGCGCCTGCACTCAGGGCTTTGTACAGGCTCTCCCTGCCGAGACCGGAGTCTTTGGCGATCTGCGCTATGCCTCGCGCTTTGGCTACGTCGCCGAGCGCGGCAACGAATACGTCCGGATTTGGGTCCTCGGCGGCGGCCGAAAGATATTCCGCGATGACTGCATCGTTATCGAGATGCGCAGCCGCGTCGAATGCTTTGTAAGTTGTTTTCCTTTTCCTCATCGTTTTGCCCTCTTCAATTCGCGGGCCATTTTTTCGCTTTGGCAATGTCTTTCGTCGGGGACGCCTTTACGCCGCCCGCCAGCAAAACATTAAACGGTCGATCCGGTTCGCGTGTAGTAGACCCGATACCCCGCCCCGACATGGATACGCATTTCGGAAACGCCTTCGTCAACAGGTTCGCAATCGCCGAAATTTCCAAGTGTCGCGCTACGAAGGCGAGCCAAGATTCTGGCCTTTGCTTTTTGGTCGTCAAGATTGGATAGCTACACATCGAAATCGGACGACCGGACAAATGTGTTCCCGTCTCTTTATTGTATCCGAGTGGATACTTTGCTGGCAAGCGCAATTTCACCCGACCCGAATCGCAGAGCGTACGTCACGGGGAGAACGCGTTGACACTTCGCCGGGAGTGTCGGATGTGTAGGGGTCCCTTCGGCTTCGCTCAGGGCAGGCTCTTCGCCTACTTAGCTACTTCGTTTCGCGAAGCGGCTACTTCGCTCAGAATGACACTTTTATGTAAAGACTCGGCAAGAGAAGACTCACTCACGCTCCGACAACTTTCTTACTGCTTTGGCAATCTCCGGCAACTTGGCGTAGACGGCGCAGCACTTCAACCACAAGCGGTGATCGATGGCTGGAGCGCCACTGACCATGGCTCCGGCGGGAACGTCGTGGGGGATGCCGCTTTGGGCTATGGCTATGGCTCCGTCGCCGATTTTTACGTGGCCGCTGACGCCTACTTGTCCGGCCAGGATTACGTTGTTGCCTACGTCGGTAGTGCCGGCGAGGCCTACCTGGGCGCAGAGAAGCGTGTCGTGTCCGATGGTGCAGCTGTGGCCTATGTGGACGAGGTTGTCGATTTTTGTGCCGCGTCCTATGCGGGTTTCGCCTATGCTGGCTCGGTCGATGCAGGCGTTGGACTGGATCTCGACGTCGCTTTCGACGGTGACCTCGCCGGACTGGACGATTTTGTGCCAGCGGGCGGCTTCGTCTTTCGCGAAGCCGAAGCCGTCGCAGCCTACTATGGCTCCATTCTGGAGCAGGACGTTGTCTCCTATGTGGCAGAATTCGCGGACTACGGCGTGGGCGTGGGCGAAGAAATTGTTGCCTATGGTTGCTCCGCGATAGATGACTACGTGGGCTAGGAGGACGGCGTTGTCTCCGATGACGACGTCTTCGTCAATGACTACGTAGGGGCCGATGTGCGCGTTCTTCCCTAACTTCTTTTTTGCCTTGGGATGGATTACTGCGGTGCGGTGGATTCCAGGGGCGTAGCTTGGCGGGCGGTAGAAGAGTTCTATGGCTTTGGCCCACGCTAGATAGGGGTTCTTGCTGCGCAGCATTCCTGTGGGAACGGCGGGGAAGTTTTCGGCAACTATTACCGCTGAAGCTTTCGTGGTTTTCGCGGCGGCGTTGTACTTGGGGTTGGAGACGAAGGTCAGCTGGCCTGGGGCGGCTTGCTCTACGCCGGCTGCTCCGGTGATTTCGGTTTCGGGGGAGGCGTTGTCTAGGCGGGCGTCTAGGGCTTTTGCTATGTCGGATAGTTTCATGGCGGTCTCGGGGAGATTGTAGCAAGCAGGGCTCAGGTCTTGATGGCGGTTTGACGGAGAGGCCCGTCCGGTGCGGTTCGGGTTGATGCGGTGCAGAGAAAGAGCTTGAACCAAAGGGGCACAGAGGTACACATGGGGGAAAACTCACAGGGAATCCTGAACCATTTTCCTGCGACCTGAGACCTGCTTTCTACTGCTCGAACAGCGTGACTTGCCTGGTGTCGGGTTGTCCACCTTTGCGGCGGCGGTTGGCAGAGCCTATTACTGCTAGCACCGTTACCGAGGTCAGGGCTTCTCGGGGGACGAAGACTCGCTGAGTGTTTGAGCGCAGGTCGGGAGGGTTCATTAGGAATCCTTCGGCGGGATTTTGCGTTAGGTCATTGGGCAGGATGCCTTCTATCACTTCGTTGTCTTTGAACTTCAGGCGCACCCAGAGGCCTTCGGTCCTTGGGCGGGTGGTGAAAGTCTTGCGGAGCATTAGGTCGGTGTCGGAAAATTCGCGGACAAAATAAACGGCTTTGATGTCGCGCAGGTCGATGGCTACCACGTTGCCGGAAGTGTTGAGGAGTTCGAGTTTGCCGTCCACCACGAAGTTGGAGGGAGCTACGTAGCCGCTGATGGAGTCGCGGTCGTGTTTCCGCACGATTACTTTTTTATGGGTCGAGGGCATGGGCGCTCGGAGCTTTCAGCGGTACGGTCTCACCCTTGCGCAAAGAAGGCGCAAGGATGGGGCACCCATGGAAGCTCCAGATGGGATTCTCGCACTTTCGCGATGAATTCGGACAGTTTGTGCCTTCACAGTAGCCAAACGGTAAACCTTGTGTTATTTTCTCTAGTTTGCTGGAACAGTAAGCTTGCGGTATAACTCTAATGTCTAGAGGGAGTTAGATTCCGTCCGCGAGCAGCCGGTCGATGTTCGAAGTAGGTTCGAGCCGGGTCCCCTGTGGAAAACCTGTGAATAACGCCCCGAGCGAGCCCACCGAAGGGCCACCGCAAGGCGACTAGGAAGGCATGGCCGATTACATATATACGCTGGAAACCCGGCTCTCGCCGGACCAACAAAAGGCAGTAACCCTCGCCCAGGACGCCGCCAAAGCGACGGGGATGAACCTATATCTGACGGGCGGCGCCATCCGCGACATTGTTACCGGGTTTCCTATCCGCGATCTGGATTTCACGGTGCAGGGCAACGCGCTCAAGCTGCAGAAAGATCTGGAGCGGGCGGGAGCGGTGGTGGGTGACGCCGACAACGAGACGAAGGCCTTGCTGCTCACTTTGCCGGGTGGCGTCCGCGCCGAGATTGCTATGGCGCGCTCGGAGCACTACGACAAGCCCGGGAAAGCTCCGCAGATGGCTCCGGCTACGATTATTGAAGATCTCCGCCGTCGCGATTTCACGGTGAACGCGATGGCACTGTCGCTCAACGAAGGGTCACGCGGGCTGTTGATGGATCCGTTCAATGGTGTTGCTGACATTGAAGCCAAAGTGATCCGCGTGCTGCATAACTACGCGTTTCTTGAGGATCCGTCGCGGATGATCCGGGCCACGCGCTTCACCACGCGCTTCCACTGGCCGCTTGAGGAGCGGACGCAGGCGCGTTATGAATCGGGAAAAGAAAACGGCTACATCGAGCACATACGAAGTTCGAGCATTGGATACGAGATCGAGCAGTTGGCCTACGAGGACGATCCGCATGGCGTTCTGAAGGCGTACGAAAAAGAAGGATGGCTGAAGGTACTGAACGCGCATTGGAGCACGGCCAAGGTGGACACGACTGGATTGGGCGCGCTGATGAAGACCCGGCAGCAGATGAACGAGCTTGGGTATGCTCCGGAGGTTGCGCCGGCGGTGCTGTATTTCCTGACGGAGCGGCTGGGCGACAAGGATATTTCGGATTTGCGCCGGGCGATTCCGCGCAAGGATCTGGTCGAGGCCTGGAAGGATTTGGATTCGAACGCCCATAGTCTCGCCAAGCGCTTGTCGGGCAAGGAAGCGGCCACGCCTTCGCGGACCTGGCAATTGCTGTCGTCGGCTCGTCCGGAGATGATTCTGTTTCTTGCGATCACGGCGCGGCAGCAAGCGGTGGCACAGAAGATCAAGAACTTTTTTACGAAGTGGCGACAGGTGCAGCAGAAGATTCCGTTGCCGGAGATGACGGAACTGCATATCACTCCGCAGATGGCGACGTATCCGAAGATTGCGAACGATGTGTTCTTACTGTTGTTGGATGGCAAGTTGCGTTCGCGGACGGAGACGCTGAAGTTTCTCAAGCCGCTCGCGCCTCCACCTCCGCCACCGCCGCCTCCTCCGCCAGCCAAGCGGGGTCGGGGAGCCAAGGCCGCTTCCGCTGCTGTCGTTTCTCCTGCGGCAAGCGGTAAGCCTGGTAAAGGGAAGGGAAAAGTTGTGGCGGCTCTGCCAGCACCGGTCGTGCCGGTCCAAGCGAAGTCCGCCCCGGCGGCGAAGCTGGCGGTGCCTGCGAAACCCGTTCCTGCTTCGAAGCCTGCCGCGGCTGCCAAGGTGAGCAAACCAGCCAAGGCTCCTGCCGTCAAGAAGGCGAGCAAAGATGCCAAGCCCAAGAAGCCTGCAGCTAAAACGAACGCGAAGGCCACCTCCAAGAAGAAGAAATAAGGCGGTTTGTTGGACCGCCCGCAGCCAGTGTGCCGTCGCTCCGGGACTCGACTCTGTTTCAGTTTTGCTTCCCGGCGCTTAAGCGCCGGGCTTTCATGTATCGCCGCCTCGCGGCTGAAGCAAGTGGCGATTTCCGCTTGTTTGCTGTCCCCGTGGTTGCGACACAGATTCGCCCATCCCGACATCAAACCAAGTCGAAAGTGATCTATAATGTAGCCATGCGTCGCCCCTTGACCATTGCGGCGTTCGTCGTCGTCCTCCTCGTAGCGCTCGTGTCAGCATCAGCCCAGCGGGGTGGGATGCGGAGTTCCGCTGGCGGTCGCGGCGGTGCGGTTGGACGCCCTTCGGGCGGCGGTCACGGTATTGGCATTGGACGGTCCATTGGAGGAACTTCGGGCAGCCACGGCTTCGGCGGAATGCACGCCGGACTGGGTTCTCGTCTTTCCTTCCGTGGAGACCGTTTTGGCGGAGGGCGCTCTCACTCTAGCGGTTTTCGTCACTGCTTCGGTTGCCGGAGGGGTTTCGGGTATCCGTGGTATGGCGGATACGGCTATGCGGGCTATTACGATCCGTACTGGTGGTGGGATTCGTCTTCCTCGTACGACTATGACCAGGAGCGCGACCTTGCGCTGGCCAGCGAGATGAACGCGCTGAGCGTCGAAGAACAGAGGTTGCGCGAGCCGGAAGATAGGGAGCAAGGGCGGGATCAGGATTTGTATGCGCGCCGCTCGCAACCGCGCGAGGAAGAACGGTCCGCTGCCCTCCCGGCGACGGCGCTGGTTTTCCGCGACCAGCATGTTGAAGAAGTGCGGAATTATGCGATCGCTGGTGGAACGCTCTGGGTGCTCAATGACCACCAAGCCGGGAAGAAGATTCCGCTTGCCCAGTTGGATCTGGATGCCACGGTCAAGATGAACGACGATCGCGGAGTGGATTTTCAGGTGCCGAAATAAGGCGGTCGTTGGGTCGATAGTCGTTAGTATTCGTCATCAGCCCTTTTTGCATTCACTGTGCGCAGGTACGCTAACGACTAACGACCATCGACTAGCGACTGAGAGTTGCACCACTTTCTGTCATTGCGCGAATCCCTCCAGCCGGTAGAATAAATCCGATCCGCTAAAAGCCAAGTGCAGTCTTCATGAGCCAAAACCAATTCGTCCACCTCCATCTGCATAGCGATTACTCCCTGCTCGATGGCGCTTGCGACGTCGAGAAACTTGTTGACCGGGTTCATGAACTTGGCATGCCGGCGGTCGCTATGACCGATCACGGCAACATTTTTGGCGCGGTGCATTTTGTAAATGCCTCGCACAAGGTCGGAGTGAAACCGATCGTGGGCTGCGAACTCTACATCTGCAAAAAAGACGACCACGTCATCACTCGCACTCCACCCGACGGCGATACTTATAACCACCTGCTGGTGCTCGCCGAAAACGAAGAAGGCTACCGCAACCTGGTGAAGATCACGTCGGAAGCCTCGCTGCACGGCTTCTATTACAAGCCTCGGGTGAGCAAGAAATTTCTGGCTGAGCATTCGAGGGGGCTGATCGGGCTTTCCGGATGTCTGAAAGGCGAAGTGGCCGAGCGGCTGATGGAAGGGAACTACGACGGGGCGCGGTCGGCGGCCGGATTCTATCGCGACCTCTTTGGTAAAGAGAACTTCTTCCTCGAAATACAGGACCAAGGGCTGGAGATGGAGCACCGTATCCGTGCTGGCTTGTTCCAACTGGAGAAGGATCTTGCGCTGGCCATGGTCGCGACCAACGACAGTCACTACCTCTGCGAAGACGATGCGCATGCCCAGGATGTGATGCTGTGCATTCAAACCGGGAAGTCTATCCAGGAAACCAACCGGATGAAGTTCGAGGGCACGCAGTTCTACGTCAAGAACGGCGACGAGATGTTGCGCGTGTTCAAGGACGCGCCCCAAGTGCTTTCGCGCACGCTCGACATTGCCGAGCGCTGCAACCTTCGACTGGAGAAGGTTCCCAGCCCGTTCCCGCATTTTGATGTTCCGGATGGATTTACTCTCGACAGTTATTTCGAGCACATCACTCGGCAAGGATTCGCGCGGCGGATGGAGAGCTTGCGAACCCTGGCGGCGAAAAGCCGGCTCAAGCATTCGCTTGCGGACTACGAACAGAGATTGGCGCGCGAGCTCGGCATCATCCAGCAGATGAAATTCTCGGGTTATTTCCTGATCGTTTGGGACTTTATCCGCTATGCGCGGGAACGCGGCATCCCGGTGGGTCCTGGGCGCGGATCGGCAGCGGGAGCGCTGGTTGCGTACTCGCTTGGGATTACCGATATCGATCCGCTACAGCACGAACTGCTTTTCGAACGCTTTTTGAATCCGGAACGCATTTCCATGCCGGATATCGATATCGACTTCTGTATGAACCGGCGCGGCGAAGTGATCGAATACGTGACTCATAAGTACGGGCGCGAAAATGTGGCGCAGATTATTACGTTCGGCACGATGGCGGCAAAAGCGGCGATCAAGGATGTCGGCCGCGCGATGGATATGCCGTACAGCGACGTGGACCGGATCGCGAAGATGGTGCCGACGACGCTGAATATCAAGCTCGACGACGCGCTTACCGAATCCGCGGCGCTGCAGGAGGCGTACCAGAAAGATCCGCAGGTGCGTCAGTTGCTTGATACGGCGCGGAAGCTCGAAGGTCTGGTGCGGAATTCCGGTGTCCACGCGGCGGGCGTGGTGATTTCTCCGCGGCCGTTGATTGAACTGGTCCCGCTCCACAAAACCAAGAATGACGAAATCGTCACCGCCTTCGACATGGTGGCCATCGAAAAGATGGGCCTGCTGAAGATGGATTTTCTCGGGCTGACGACGCTGACCATTCTCGATGACACCTTGAAACTGATAGCGCAGAAGGGGACGAATCTGAAGCTGGACGACATTCCCCTCGAAGACCCGGAGACTTACGCGAAGGTCTTTCACAAGGGATTAACATCCGGCGTATTCCAGTTTGAATCGCACGGCATGCGAGATGTTCTGCGCCGTTATCAGCCGAACTCGATTGAGGATCTCACCGCGTTGAATGCGTTATACCGTCCCGGGCCGATTCAGGGCGGCATGATCGATGATTTTATCGAGCGCAAGCATGGGCGGCGGAAGATCGAATACGAACTGCCGGAGCTGAAAGAGATTTTGCAAGAGACGCTTGGCGTCTTCGTCTATCAGGAGCAGGTAATGCAGGCGGCGAACAAGCTTGCCGGCTACTCCCTCGGACAAGCCGACCTGCTGCGGCGGGCGATGGGCAAAAAGAATGCCGAGGAGATGGCCAAGCAGCGCGAGGGCTTTGTGCAGGGAGCGACGCAGCGCGCTTTTCCGCCGAAGAAGATTGAGAAGATTTTTGATCTGATGGCGCAATTTGCCGGATACGGATTCAACAAATCGCACTCCGCGGCATACGCGCTGCTGGCGTATCACACCGCATATTTGAAGACGCACCATCCGGTCGATTTCATGGCGGCGCTGCTCACTTCGGTGACGGGCAGCACGGATGACGTGGTGAAGTACATCAACGAATGCCGTGAGATGGGGATTGCGGTCGAACCACCCGATATTAACGTGAGCGATGCGAACTTTACGCCGCACGGGCAGGCGATCCGGTTTGGGCTTGCGGCAGTGAAGAATGTTGGTGGCAATGCGATCGAGTCGATTGTGGCGGGCCGGAAGAAGCTCGGCCGGAATTTCAAGTCGTTCTACGAATTCTGCGAAGAAGTTGATTTGCGTCTGTTGAACAAGCGCGTGCTGGAGTCGCTGATCAAGAGCGGGGCCATGGATGGATTCGGGCGCCGGGCGCAGCTCATGCAGGCGCTCGACGCGGCGATCGAGCAGGCACAAAAAGCGCAGCGGGACGCGGAATCGGGACAGCACGGGCTGTTTGGCGTGTTTGCGGATGAAACCGCGCAGCAGGCTAGCGACGCGCTCCCGAACACGCCCGACTGGGATGAACACACGCGGCTGGCGGCGGAAAAAGAAATCCTCGGATTCTTTATTACCGGGCATCCGATGGAAAAGTACAAAGAGAAGCTCGCCGATCTGAATGCGCTCTCCGCCGAAGATATTGCCGGCATGAAGAAATCCACCGCCAAGGATGAGAACATCACGACTGCGGGTTTGATTTCGGGGCTGCGAGTCGCAAAATCAAGAAGAGGCGAGTTGTGGGCACAAGCCGCGCTTGAAGACATGTCGGGGAAAGTGGAACTGCTGATCTTTCCCGAAGCCTACAGGAAACTCGCGGAGAAAGTGAGGCTCGAGGTTCCGGTGCTGATTCGGGGCGGCGTGCGCATTGAGGAGGGGGCTAATCCAAAGATCACTGCCAATGAGATCATCGCGCTGGACGAAGCGCGGGTGCCACTGCCGAAGGCGCTCCGTATACGGATTCCTCTGGGGAGCGCGAGCGACAGTACGGTCGACGAGCTGTATGCGCTTTTCAACGAGCGCAAGGGCGACGCGAAGGTGTTGTTCGATGTGGAGCGGGAAGGCGATTTCATGGTGGTGATGGAAGCCGAAGGCTATAATGTGATGCCAGACCGCAGTTTTAGGGGCCGTGTGGAAGCGCTGTGCGGACGCGGCAGCGTGCGCGTAATTAGTTGATGATTAATATGGTGGAGCGATGGGCGTCTCGCCCGTCCAGCAGTATCGCGGCCGGGCGAGGACGCCCGGCTCTCCACTGGCAAGCTTTTATAGATTCGGCCGATGAGACGAGCGAAGATAAAGCGGGCACAAAAGTCACGTCATGATGCGAAGCATGCCGCCATCACCGGGACGGACTTTATGCTCTCGATTGTGGAGGAGCATCATACCCGAAAGAATGGGAACGTCATCAAGATGGATTCTGGACTGAAGGCGCAGCAGGAACTGGAAAAAATCGAGGAGCAGATCACGCGGCTGGAGGCTCTCGAGGGGCAGGGCGCGGAAACGCTCCGCCAGATCAAGCAGTTGCACGAACGGGTGAACGACCTTCGCCGCGAAATTTCTTCGCACCTGAACGCGTGGGAGCGCACGGAACTGGCGCGCCATCCGCAGCGCCCCTATACGCTGGATTATGTCGAGCGCATTTTTACCGACTGGAGCGAGATTCATGGGGATCGCGGCTTCCGGGACGATCCGGCGATTGTTTGCGGTATGGCTCGTTTTCACGGCGAGGAAGTCATCGTGGTGGGCCACCAGAAAGCACGCGACGCGAAGCAACGCGTGTATCGAAATTTTGGCATGCCACATCCAGAGGGATATCGAAAAGCGCTGCGTGTGATGAAGATTGCGGAGAAATTCAAGCGGCCGATTTTTACCTTCGTAGATACCGACGGCGCTTATCCCGGATTGCACGCGGAGGAGCGTGGCCAGGGAGAAGCCATCGCCCGGAATCTGCTGGAGATGGCGCGACTCGAGGCGCCTATCGTGGCGACGGTGATTGGCGTCGGCGGTAGCGGCGGGGCGCTGGCGATTGCCGTGGCCGACCGCGTGTTGATGATGGAAAATTCGGTGTACTCGGTGATTTCGCCGGAGGGCTGCGCGTCGATCATGTGGCGCGATGCCAGCAAGAAAGCGCTGGCGGCGGAAGCCATGAAGATCACGGCCAAAGATTTAAATGAGCTGGGCTGCATCGATGGCATCATCCCGGAGCCTCCGGGAGGCGCGCATACCGACCATGCGCAGGCAGCGGAGTTTCTTGACCGAGCGCTCCAGCAGCATTTGGCCGCGGTAAAGCGGCTGCCGGTTGGCGATTTGCTTGAAACCCGCTATAAAAAATTCCGCAACATGGCGCAGTTCTTCCAGGTGGAAGCGTAAGAACTACGGACTGTGCGAAGTCCGTCGTTGCGCTGCTTGCTCAAGATGTTAAGAAAGCATCGCGTTAGAACTTCTTGAAGACTCGAGAGAAGGCGAGCGGCTTTTGTGGCACTCCACTACAATCGCTCGCCACGCCCGGTGTGCCCGCGCAGGGTCGGTCGCGGGCGACAGACCACATGGCAATGCGGCGAATGCGGTCATTTGATTTCGCATAGCGCAACATCTTGTTGGCATCCTCAAGCGTGAATACTTGGGGCGAGACATCGTTCCTCCCGATCATGGGCGTAAGGCCAAGCGAAGCGTCCAAGCCGAGGGACTGCAATTGCTTGAGCGCCGCGTTCGCGGCATCGATTGCGTTCTGTCCCATGGCGTTGGGGGCGAACATGGTTTCGTAATCCATCGTCATGATGTTCACGTTGCCGGTTTCCACCCCGTGGGAGAGCGAATTCTTCAGCAAGTCGATGCCATTTGCGAGCAACCCCGTCGGCAGCACGGCGAGAGTGTAGGAAATGAGAAGACCCGGGTTGGCCGCCTGCAAGTTGGCCAATGCCTGGTTGCGACGGTCGACAGCGGCGGGGTCTTTGATGGCGGACGATTCAATATCGAAGTCCAGCATGCGAACCTTGTATTTGTCGATCGCCGCTTGATATTGGGCCTGGAGGCTGGGTACATCGTTGCACACCTGAGCAAGTTCGAGTCCGCCTTCGCCCCCAAATGAAAGGAGGACATCGCCTCCCAACTTTCGCAGCCGGCCAATTTGCCCGGCGATGGTGTTCTCCTGGTCCATCGGCAGGTTAGGGAACCATGCGGCTCGGCAATCAGATCCCGAACTCACCAGAAATGCCAGCGTGAACCGCTTGATTCCCGATTCCCTGGAAATCTTGACCATGTCATTGTCTGGCGAACCCATATCCAGCGCTCTAATGAAAAGATAAGGCGCATACAGACGTTTCCGTGGACTGACATTTTTTGCGGAGGCGCTCGCGGAGGCTACGGCGCCGAACGGGAGGAGCACGGCCAGCAGGGACAGAACTGGAGCGACAATCCGGATCGCCCGTCTGACGCTGAATCCGTACCTTGATCGCCACAATTGCGCAAAGGGGAGAAAATTCAAGACCGGGCGAACGAAATTGTCCCACAGTCGATAGGGTGCCGCTGAGTATGACACGGTTCCTCCTACAAAATCGGGAGATGCAAACAGGGCTGCACCAGGAAATCCAGCGAATTGATTTGCAGTAATGCCTGCTCGACCAGTGACGCCTTGCATTCCTCAAGCGTAATCAGAAAGGGCAGGTGCGATTTCGGGCAGCCCGGTTTCTGCACCACCGCGTCGATGTTGATGCCGCATTGAGAGAGAATTGTGGCGAGGCTGGCGATGATGCCGGGCCGATCCTTCACCAGGAAGCGCAGATAGTGCTTTGTAGTGAAATCGGCGGTGACGGTGGGCGTTTTTTCGACCTGCTGTCCGGCATAACTCATCGCAGCTTGCTTGGCGCGAGCGATGGCCAGAATGTCGGACACGACCGCGACGGCGGTTGGATGTCCGCCTGCGCCGTGGCCTCCAAAGACGGTCTCCCCACCGTAGGTTCCGGTCGCCATCACCAGATTCTGGCTGCCCTCCACGCGTGCCAACGGCGATGAGAGTTCGACCAGCGCCGGCTGGACTGCGGCATACAAGTTGTCATCCTTTAACTCGGCCCAGGAAATCTGGCGAATCGTGCAACCAAGCTGGTTCGCGTATTCAAAATCAACAGAGTCGATGGCTGAAATCGAGCGCGCCGTAATGTCTTCACAGCTGACGTTGCAGTGCAGTCCGACCCGCGCGAGGATGGTGAGCTTGGCGCGCGCGTCCAGGCCGTCGATGTCTTCCGTCGGGTCGGCCTCGGCGAAGCCAAGCTTCTGCGCCTCACGCAAAGCCGTGGCGAAGGGAATGCCGGTGCTCTCGATCTGGCTGAGAATGTAGTTGCAGGTGCCGTTGAGAATGCCGCAGATCTTGAAGAGTTCATCGCCGGCTAATCCTTCTTGCAATCCGGAAATAACCGGTACGCCGCCTGCTACGGAGGCGCCAAACTCGATCTGCTGTTTCATTCGCCGCGCCAGGGCGATCAACTCAGGGCCGAAGCGCGCGATCAACTGCTTATTGGCGGTGACCACGGATTTGCCCGACTCGAGCGCGCGCCGGATCCAGTTTTCGGTGGGCTGAAGGCCGCCCATCACTTCGACGACGACATCGACGTCGGAGGATAGAACATCGTCGACGTTCTCAGTCCACTGCACTGAGGACGGAAGCCAGTCCACTTTTTTTCGCGCGACGTTGCGATTGAGGATGTGCGTCAGGCGCAGGTGAGTGTTCGAGCGCTCGCAGAGAATTCTGGCCACGGAAGTGCCGACGGTACCGAAACCAATCAGGGCCACGTTACAAGTTCGTGCGCCATCATTCTGTGCGCCGACGACGGCGCTGTTCTTGGTGGAATCTAGTTTGGAGGCACCTGGCATTCCATCCCTCGCGGGCAAGCCTATACTTCGCGTCGCGTTCTATTATCGCCGAAGCGGGCATCGTGGCTGCTGTAATTGCATGTTTAGAGCAGCAATTGACTGTTATCTGTCAGCGGCCGGGGACGGGACCGTCCGCATTGCCCACTGCGCGGGGTTGCGTTGGGAATGGTTGCGCGCGTAGATTCTTCCAGCGCTGCGGGCGGAGGGGAGGAGCGGCACACTAGGGAGAGGGGGCGCGAATATCAGGGCTGACGAATTAAACCCTTGTTTGTCCTTGGTCCTGCGCCTTGGCGGCGGCGCTTTTCTCGGACGAGGTCTCTTGGTCTTTCATTGCCATGGCGGACTTGAAACCGCGAATACCTTCTCCGATTTCCTTGCCGAGTTCAGGAAGTTTCTTAGGCCCGAACACGAGCAGAGCAATCCCGAAAATCACGAGTAGATGCATGGGTTGAAAAAGTCCTTCGAACATTTTGTGTCCCTCTCACTTTTACAAGTGTTTGTCGATCGTGAGCTGGGGCGCTGCGACCGGAGTTTCGGTACGCAGCGCCCGCTCCCGGGAATAATCCGCTATTCGCGCACCGCCAGGTCGGCTTCGATCGCCAGGGTTCGCATGAAGTTGAAGAAGTCTTTCGACTGGCCGATGAAAAGTCCGTCGGCGGTCAGAGCATTCAGCGCTCCCATGGCAGCGCCTTTGGTTTGGGTCGGGCGAATGATTGAGACCGGCGGAAGCTTCCGGCTGATGAACGCCGTGGGCTCCGGCATGATCAGATTAGTTTGGAAATCTTCTCCGCCGAACGGAGGAGAGTTCAGGTCTTTGAATGTCACGCTCACACCGGTCACAGGGTCGGCGATCGCAGGCAATCTCTTGTAATTGCCGGCCTTGTCAGACCAAGTTTGGAAATGCATGATCTCGGTTCCGCCAATACTGAGCACAATGCGCAACACTTCCAAGCTGGTCACGCGTTGGGCCACTTTTGGGTAGAGGCTGCTGCCGCCCTGCTCAATGGTGGCAAAGTGAAAGCCGGCTGTATTGGCGATTGCCTGCAGGAAGTTCGCCGATTCGAGGTCTTCATCGGTCCGGGGAATTGCCGTGTGCTGCCCCACTGCCAGGGTTGGAATTGCCTGCGGGAACATGTCTCCGAGATCGGGATTTCCGGTGCGGCTGCGGTACCTAGTCCACCAGGTCGTGTCCACGGAGAGTTGCATTAAGTTGGTGAGACGGCCGATTTGCTGCGCGCCGGTGGCCTGGCTGCTTGGCAAGGTACGGAATTGATCGAGACTTACCGGCTCCGCCCCTTTTGACACCAGGTAAGCGTTGATGAACACTTCATGGGTCATCTCATCTTCAGTGTTGTCGTGAATATACTGAGACATGTCCCCATCAAGAAACGAAATGGCGGCGGCGTAGGCTGGACTTCCACTGCCTCCGGGGACTTCGCTGTCCTGGATTCCCCCGAGTTCGTTGTACTGCTGCCACAGATCGGTTTCGAGGATTTCAGCTGCAGCCAGGAACCGCAGGATAGCCACATCACCTACCGTAATGATGCCACTGCTCTGCGAGGCTTCGGCCGTAGTTGTCAGCAAGGAGCCGGCGGACAGGGCTGCCCCAGCCACGCCCAGGCCTTTGAGGAAGGAGCGGCGCTTGACGCCGTTCTTGGATGGAGATTCAGCGCCCTCTCCACCGGATTGAGTTATTTCGGGGGACACCGTCGAGACGAGGTTTTCTTTTGTCATGTTGCAGCTCCAGTCTTTTCAGAAATGATTGTCGGCGATCCAGTGAGTTGGCTCTGGATTCACCGCAAGATGAAGGTAGGCTTTTGGCACTTGCGGCGTGTCATGTTTCGGTCACAAGAGTGTCAAATTATTTGCATGGTCGGAATGAAGTTCGCATTAGCGTTGGCCTTCGCTTCACCTCTCGTTTACAATCCACTCGCCGAAGTTCTCGTCAGACTCCGGCACTTCTGCTGATCTCAATTCGATGGTTCGTTCGAAGGAGGATCCGATGCTCCTCTCACGCAAGCTTTTCCATTGTGGTTGCGTTGCCCTTCTGCTGCTACCTTTTCTCAGTTGTGGTTCTGCCCACGACTCGGACGAACATTACGTTTTCGTAGCGGCCAACCTTCAGGTCCCTTATTGGCAGGCTGCCGGCGCTGGCTTTTCCAAGGCCGCGGAGGCGTCGAAGATTCGCGTCAGTTTCGTGGGTCCCCAAACCTACGACCCCAAAGCTGAGCGCGACGCTCTGGATCAGGCGGTGCAAAAGAAAGCCACGGGCATCCTCTTGGCCGTGACCGACCCCGCTCTGCTCAAAGACAGCATTGATAAAGCCGTGGCCGCGGGCATCCCCGTAATCACGATCGACTCGGACGCGCCCGCCAGCAAGCGGCTCTTTTTCATCGGCACCAACAACTACCAGGCCGGCTTCACCGGAGGACAACGTCTGGCCCAGGAACTCAAGGGCAAAGGCAACGTGGTCATTTTCACCATGCCCAGCCAAGCCAATCTGCAGGAGCGTCAACGCGGATACAAAGACGCGCTCGATCGCTCGCCCAACATCAAGATCACGCGAGTGGTCGATATCCAGGGCGATCCGCGAATTACTTTCGATACGACCACCCAAATCATCGGCAAGGAAAAAGACAAAGTTGACGCCTTTGTCTGCCTCGAGGCGCAATCTGGCAAAGAGGTCGCCGGACTGCTCGACCGCTACAACGTGAAAGGCAAAGTTGTCATGGCGATGGATACCGACCCGGAGACACTCGACTGGATACAGAAGGGCGGAATCGCTGCCACGATCGCACAGAAGCCGTACACCATGGCCTATGTCGGCATGCAAATGCTCGACACGCTTTATCATCAGAAGCCGCCTTCGCTGGACAGCGACTGGTCAAAGGATATTTATGCGCCCATCCCCAGCTTTGTGGATACCGGTTCCGGCTTGATCGACAAGACGAATTTGGATTCGTTTCTCCAGGCTGGGAAGAGTTTGACGTCTGCGCCGCGGTGAGAGAGGCTGCATTCCGTGCGCAGCAAAGAGTTGGCGGGCGGGGCCTTGCGAACGCCGATAAGGCTATGGCCGTTGATGGCACTAAGGTGGTCGAGGCATTTCGCAAGTCCGACGATCGGTCCCCGCTGGGCGCTCGCTCCCAAGGTTACAATAGGAAACGCTTGTGATAGGGAGGCTGGTATGCGCTCTTGCCTGTTTCACCCTGGTAAGCCTTTTCCCCTGGTTCGCATCGCCTTCATTGCAGCCCTGACCCTGCTGATCTCTGGCTGGAGCACCTGCACTGCGATGGTTGATTTCCACAGCTGTGAAGGCGCGATGCCGCAACCCCAAATCGCTGCACTTTCGCCGGGGGCGATTGCAGGCGACTCGTCATCTGTTCTTCTGATAGTGAACGGCAGCGACTTTGTTACCCAATCGCAGATCATGTGGAACGGAAGCGCATTGCAGACCACGTTCATAGATTCGCGCCACCTCCAGGCAACGATCACTCAACAGACCTTTGAGTCCTTTGGAGGTGCGGTGGGGAGCAGTGTGCAGATTTCTGTGAGGTCTCTGGGATCGGGCGGTGTTTCGGGTTGTACTAACGGCGGGAACTCTGCCACGCTGGACCTGGTCATCAACTAGCGGGATTTGTTTTGGGGATGTCCGACTTGGAACAGTGTTGGGGACAGTTGGCGGGTTACCGCCCTTACGCCAACTATTCTTAGCTGGTGAAATCGCTGATTACGTTGGCGAGGGACGCAGAAATTAGTCGCCTATGCGAATCTGAAGTATGTTTGTGTGCCAACGGACTCACAAGCCCACTCCAGCGAATTGTTGTTCAATCTTTCCGATTTCATCCGACGGTTCGCTCATCCAGTGCAATCTTGTTCACAACCGCCAAAGCCCTCTCATCCAACGAGCCCTTCACCTTATACTGGAAGGAAATTGGAATTTAGAGGAGTTCATGGCCGCCCTAATTGATGCTATAAACGTCAAACGCAAGACGCTGTTTGAGCTTGAAAACACTCCATTCTACTGCCTCGAAGCAGAAGTAAACACGCCGACCGCTCGTGGCGGCCAGACCTTGGTGCGCCTGAAGATGCGCAATCTTCTTACGAATGCGGTCTTTGAGAAGACATTCAAGGCAGGCGACAAGTTCAAGGAGCCGGATCTACAATCGGTTCCGGCCTCCTATCTCTATAGCGATAGCGATGGTTCTCACTTCCTGGACCAGGAAAGCTACGAGACCCTCACCCTTACCGACGAAATGGTAGGAAATGCGTTGGACTTTCTGATCGAAGGCGCATTGATTCAGTTGCGCAAATACAACGGGAATCCCATCGGTTTACAGCTGCCACTATTTGTTGAGCTGGACGTTGCCTACACGGAACCCGGGATACGGGGCGACTCTTCGAGCGGCAGCGTGACCAAGTCAGCCAGACTGGAGACGGGCCTGGAGATCCGCGTTCCGCTCTTCATCAAAGAAGGGGAAAAGGTGAAAGTGTCGACAGAGAACCGGGAGTTTGCCGGGCGGGCATGAGTCGGTTCAGTTCGATAGCCGATTGTTGGCGGGAGAAGGTAAGGGAGCTTCTTAAGAGCCCAAATCACGCCAAGGAGAGTAGCGGCTGCAACGACCCAGACCTTCAGCACTTGCTCCCAGTCGAAAGCGAGCTTCTCCAGGACGGTCATTTGGTTCGGCAAAAATCCACGCTGCCTTTCCGAGAAAGGTGGTGACGCTCTGATTACCTCCACCGCATTCGGACGCGTATAATAGAGAGTTTTCACTCTTCACTTCCGCAAGAATCCCCGGGCGTCGGGCTTGCCTGGAGAAGACTTTGTACGGGTGAAAAACAAGGCAGGCACAGGGATGGCTACTACCGATATCGTGCCCCAAGAAGGACACGGTCAACTAGGGCACAAGCGTGTTGTCAATGACATGAGCATTCAGGTTGCTACGGTGAATGGCTCGGGATCGCAGAGCTCCAACACAGTTTTGTTGCGCAGTATTTTTCAGATGGGCGTGCCGATTTCTGGCAAGAACCTGTTTCCCTCGAACATTGCGGGGTTGCCGACGTGGTTTACGATTCGCGCCAACAAAGATGGCTACATCGCGCGCAAGAAAGAGATCGACCTTCTCATCGCGATGAATGCGGAAACGGCGCAGGAGGACGTGAAGACGCTGGCGGCGGGCGCTGCCGTGCTTTACGACGAGCCGCTGGCGCTCGATAAAGTGCGCTCCGATTTGATTTTTTACGCAGTTCCTTACGACAAGCTGGTGGCGGCGGTCTGTCCGGAAGCCAAGCTGCGCAAGCTGATCAAAAATATGATCTACGTCGGGGTCGCGGCGCAATTGCTCGAAATTGACTTTGCCGAGGTCGAGAAGGCAATCCGCAAGCAGTTCGCGACAAAAGCAAAGGCGGCGACGTTGAATCTGGCGGCGGCCAAGGCGGGCTACGATTATTCCGCTGCCAATTTGAAGAAGCTCGATCCTTTTTACATCGCGCGCATGGACAAAACGAAAGGCAAGATCATCGTCGACGGCAATTCCGCCGCTGCTCTGGGATGCATGTTTGCCGGTTGCACGGTGGTGACTTGGTATCCGATTACGCCGTCGTCGTCGCTGGTCGAGACCATGATTGAGTATATGAAGGAACACCGCGTCGGGCCCGATGGCAAGGCGACTTTCGCCATCGTGCAAGCGGAAGACGAACTAGCGGCGATTGGCATGGTGATCGGGGCGGCTTGGGCGGGTGCGCGCTCGATGACTGCTACCGCTGGTCCGGGCATTTCGCTGATGGCAGAGTTCACCGGCCTCGCTTATTACGCGGAAGTTCCGGCGGTGATCTGGGACATTCAGCGTGTTGGTCCATCGACCGGCTTACCCACTCGCACTTCGCAGGGCGACGTGCTCTCGACGGCGTTCCTCAGTCACGGTGACACCAAGCACATCATGCTGTTTCCTTGCTCGGTCAGCGAGTGTTTCACGATGGCGCAGGAGGCTTTTGATTTGGCCGAGCATTTCCAGACGCCGGTGTTCGTCATGTCGGACCTTGATCTCGGGATGAATAATTGGATGTCGGATCCATTTCCTTATCCCGACAAGCCGATTGATCGCGGGAAAGTGTTGAGTAAGGCGGATATTGAGAAAGCGGGTGGTTTTGCCCGCTATAAGGATGTGGATGGCGATGGCATCGGCTATCGTACGCTGCCGGGTACGGAGCATCCAGCGGCGGCATATTTTGCGCGCGGCAGCGGCCACAATGAAAAAGCGCAGTACAGCGAGCGTCCTGACGATTTCGAACGCAACATGGAGCGGCTCAACAAGAAGTTTGAGACAGCCCGGTCTGCGGTTCCGCGACCGGAAGTGGTGGCCAACGGCAAGTCGAAAATCGGCATTATTGCTTATGGCACTACGCACTGGGCGATTACCGAGGCGCGCGATCAATTGTCCAACGAGCACAAACTGGAGACGGATTATCTTCGGGTGCGTTCGTATCCGTTTACGCGCGAGATTCACGAATTCATCGAGCGACACGACCGCGTGTATCTCGTGGAGCAAAACCGCGACGGGCAAATGGCCAGCCTGCTCAAGCTCGACATCAAGCCGGAATTGACGCCGCGTTTGCGCTCAGTCTGCCATATCCACGGATTGCCAATCGATGCGCGGTCCGTGACCGACGAGCTCATGATGATGGAGGGCAAGTAAATGGAGTCGACACCGACAAATACGCCTGCAACTGCTCCAACTCCAGCGCCGAAGACCAACCGCATTGGACTGCAGGTCATTGACTATCGAGGCGGAAAGACGACGCTCTGTGCGGGTTGCGGGCACAACGCGATTTCCGAACGCATCATAGATGCGATGTATGAAATGGGTGTGCTGCCCGAGCGCGTGGCGAAGCTCAGCGGCATCGGATGTTCCTCGAAGAGCCCGGCTTATTTCATGAATCGCGCGCACAGCTTTAACTCCGTGCATGGCCGCATGCCTTCGGTGGCGACGGGAGCGATGCTGGCGAACAAAAACTTGATCGCCCTGGGTGTGACCGGGGACGGCGACACGGTTTCAATCGGTGCCGGGCAATTCGTCCATTTGATGCGGCGCAACCTGCCGATCATCTACGTCATCGAGGACAATGGTTGTTACGGTCTGACGAAGGGCCAGTTTTCCGCGACCGCCGATCTGGGATCAACGCTGAAAAGTGGCGTCGTGAACGACCTTCCTCCCGTTGATACTTGCTCGTTGGCCATTCAGTTGGGAGCGACGTTCGTGGGCCGGTCTTTCTCCGGCGACAAGCGGCAGCTTCACACCATGCTCAAGGCGGCGATTGCTCATAAGGGCACGGTGATGCTGGACGTGGTTTCGCCTTGCGTTACCTTCAACGATCATGAAGGCTCGACGAAGTCTTACAAGTACATGCAGGCGCATGAAGAGCCACTGCACGAAGTCAGCTTTGTGCCGTCGTTTGAGGAAATCAACGTTGACTATGATCCGGGGACAACGTTTGAAGTCACGATGCATGATGGGTCGAGCCTGCGGTTGCGGAAACTGGAGCAGGAATACGACCCGACGGATAAGATTCAGGCGGTGCGACGATTGATGGAATCGCATGCGAAAGGCGACGTGCTGACTGGAGTGTTCTACATCAATGCCAATGCGCCGACCTTTATTGACATGCTGAACGTGGCGGATGAGCCGCTGGCGACCTTGCCGGAATCGGTGACGCGGCCGAGCAGGGAAGTGCTGGCAAAGTGCATGGAAGAGCTGCAGTAGGCGGTAATGCCGGTGAGACCTGAGAAGTAAGGAGTTCGGCTGAAACCTTCGCTGTTTGTTTGCTATTTCATGGCCATGGAATAGCAAAAGGAGTTAGCGTGTCCACCCTCAACGACGTCCATCGGAAGTTCGCCGAAACAGCAGAGGCGGCGAGGCGGCTCAACTCCTCGAAACTGAACTTGGCACGATGCTCTTATTGGTCGGCGCGGTGGAAGATGGTCTATTGATCGAGCCGAATCCGGAGCGCGCCTCTGACCTCGTCGGCAGAATCGACCGTCATACACTCGGTCAGCTCATTAAGAAGCTGAATAGTAAAACACAATCATTAGACCAGATAGAATCACTTCTTTCGAGTGCTCTTGAAGAGCGCAATCGCCCGTTGCATTCATTCTATCGGCAGCACAATTTCCGCAGGAACACGGACGAGGTAGAGCGCTCATGTTAAAAGATCTTGAGTCAATCCATGACACACTGCTCGACGCCTACAAAGCCGTCATTTTGCTATCTGGAATAGACCTCGACGCTGTTAGTCGCGAACATAAAGCACCCACTCGCCACCTGCCAATCTGAAGCGGTTAGGCTTGAGGCCAACGCGACTTCGCGAAATTGGGTGCTTCATCCATTGCGCACTCATTGTTTACCCACCCATGGTCAACACGACGCGAAACCGCGCCCGGCCGCTGATCATTTGTTCGTAGGCTTCGCCAGCTCTTTCTAACGGGAACTTCTCGATCATCGGACGGACTCCGGAGAACGCGCTGAACTGCATGGTGTCTTCGGAATCCTTGGCGGTGCCGCCCGGCCAGCCCTGGATCGACTTACGGCCCGAGATCAACTGGAGAGGAGTTGCGGTGATGGGGTCGGGGCTGGCGCCAACGACCACAAGTTTTCCGTTCGGCGAAAGCCCGTTCACCAGCGCGGAAATGGATTTCGAATCAGGCGCGGTGGCGAGAATCACGCGGGCGCCGCCGAATTTCTGCAGTGCTTGGGTTGGATCGCCAGCCGCGGTATCCACGAAGTGCGCGGCGCCGAGTTTTCGCGCTAGTGCTTCTTTGTCTTTACCTCGGCCGATGGCGAAAGTACGGAAGCCCATCTGACGCGCATACTGAATTCCGAGATGGCCAAGTCCACCGATGCCTTGAACTGCGACCAGATCGCCGGCGCGCGCACCCGCGTTGCGAAGGGAATTGAAAACCGTGACGCCGGCACAAAGCAACGGCGCGGCCTCAGCTGCGGGAAGGTCGTCTGGGATGGCGGCGACCGCCTCGGCGGCCACAACCACGTATTCCTCGTAACCGCCGTCGTGGCTGATGCCGGTAATTTTTCCGGACTGGCAGAGAATGAAATCGCCACGGCGGCAGGCATCGCAAGTGAAATCATGACCGCCGTGCCATCCGACGCCGACGCGCTGGCCGGGTTTCCAGTTGGCGACGTCGGAGCCCACGGCGTCGATGTGCCCGGCGATTTCGTGTCCGGGAACGCGCGGGTACTGGATACCGGGCCAATAACCTTCCTTCACGAGCGCATCGCTGTGGCAGATGCCGCAGGCCTCGACTTTGATCCTGACCTGGTTGCGGGCGGGGTCGGGAATGTTTCTTTCGACGAGTTCGAAATTACCGCCGGGCTTGCCGACCTGGACAGCTTTCATTTTCGACATAATTTTTTCCTCATGAATTTACGTTGGTGGAAAAACTGATGTCAATGCGGAATGCAAAATTATGAGATGTGTGAGAAGGCGGGGAGGACTCAGGCTTCAGCGGAGGGACGGGCGTCTCGCCCGTCCAGTTGGATGGTGGCCGGGCGGGGGCGCCCGGCTGTCCGCTAGTGGTTTTTCTTGAACTCTCCCTCGAACGAGTGCTCGGGACTGTGGCCGGGCTCGGGGAAATCGCTGTCGGCACCGTCCTGCATGGGGTCGGGATTGCGGTGGCCAAGCTGGTCGGTCATGGAGTTGTTACCGGATTGACTACGTTCGTCCGGCTCTTGGGAACCTTTGCCGCGGTCGGCATCATTCAGAAGATGGTCGCTGGTACTTTTCGGCATGGCAAGCCTTTCGAGGCGCCTCCGTCGATAAGAATGAATACAGGGTTAGGCTACGCCGAAAGCTCTGCGGGAGCAACGTCGATGCACGTGGGTTTGCACGCCCAAGTTGCTGAAATAGCTGCGATAGGTAAATTTAATAGTCGATAAACGGGGTCTTGAATCTAAAATAGAACATGGCTATTAAACATAGGAAGCGTTACCTGTTTGCCAGCGACTTCGATCAGACGTTGACCTTCAACGATACGGGTTACGTCCTGAGCGAGTTGCTGGGCATTTCTGTTGAGGAATTCGAGCGCAAAATCAAGGGCATGGCGAAGCTGAACCTGGTTCAGCAAGGCGCCGAACTGGCTTATCTTCTGTTGCATGATCCGGAGTTCCGTTCGCGCGTCCGGCGCGACGACCTGTTCGAGGTGGGCAAGCGCATTCGCCTCAAGGACAATATCAAGCAGATTTACGAGATACTCGACAAACGGATTGACGGATTCCACTTTGATTTTTACGTGCTCTCGGCGGCGCCGTTGGAGGTGATCCAATCGGCGCTGGAGGGCATCGTGCCTCAGGACCATATCTTTGGCACCGAGTTCAAGTACAAAGCCTCGGGTGAAATCGAAAGCCTGGTGCGGGCCACGGCCGGTTATGGAAAGGTCACGCGATTGGAGCAACTCGAAGAACAGCTCGGCATTCCGGCAGACCACGTGGTCTACGTTGGCGACGGCAGTTCCGACATTCATGTCATGCTGCAAGTGAACCGGCGCGACGGCTTCACCATTGCGGTGTCCGAATCGAAGCTGGTAGCGCAGATCGCGAAGCGGACGGTGCTAAGCGACAATGCCCTGGCAACGCTGGTTCCGATCCTGGAAGAGATTGCAGGTTGGCAGCGGCCGCAGATCCGCCAGCTATTCGAATCGTACGGCTTCCTGATTCAGGGATGGGATCGCGTGCAGACCGATTGGGTCACGCTGCGGCGAATCGACGTGGCGGCAGAGAAGGTGACTGCGGCGGAGATGAAATGACAGCCTTACTTTATTCTGCCGTGCTTCACTCGATGTGAGCGCACGCTGTCTTCTCACTCGTGTATCGGCGCCGGCGCCGTTGCGATTCCGGCGGCAAAGGTTCCTGCGGGAAACGGCGAACCCGTTACCGGCGTCAATTTTCCGTTTCCATGGTTGAAATGGTAGGCCGAGACGTCCTTAGACCCCCCGTTTTCAATGTAGACGAAGCTGTCGGTTGAGTCGATTGAAACTCCGTTCGGGCCCAATCCGGCAGCGACCGGCGAACCTAGCACCAGGTGCAAGGCTCCGCTGGTGTCGATACTATAGACATAAGCGCCGGGGCCGGCGTCAACAACTACGAACTTGCCATTGTTCGACGCCACGATTCCAGCGGTAAAGGACCCGGCAGCAAACGGAGAGCCTGCTACGCTGCTGAGCGAACCGTCGAAATTGATGGAGAATGCGGACACGTCGCTGGAACCTGTGTTCGCGGTATAGACATACTGTCCCCACGGATCAACCACCACGGAGAGGGGTCGAGTTCCGGCCGGAACCGGCAGCCCAATTTGCGCCAACGCGCCGGTTTGGCTATCGATGTGGAAGGAATAAACGTCTCCTGAGCCAGCGTTAGCGACATACGCAAAGTGGCCGGTGGGGTCGATGGCGAGGGAGTACGGCCACTGTCCCGTGGCAAAAGGCGATCCTGAAATCGGTGTCAACGCCCCGGTCTGCTGATCGATGGTATACGCCGCGATATTTCCGGGGCCGCTACCCGAGCAGTTTGCACCGCAGTTAAGCGCGTACAGAAATCGACCGCTTGGGTCGTTGGTTACAAATGCCGTCCCTGTGGGCGCGGCGAAAGGCGAACCGGGTATGGGAGTTAATACGCCGCTCTTCGTTACGCTAAACCCGCTGACGCTGCCGGGAATCACATCGGCCACGTAAGCGAATCGGCCGGAGGGCACGACCGTCACCGAGTTTGGCGAACCTCCGGCGGAGAATGGCGAGCCGGGCACCGCCAGCAGTCTGCCGTTCGGCTTAATTTGGTAGGCGGAAACGTTGTTGGAAGATTGGTTGGCAACGAAGGCAAGTTCCGCGCGGCGGCGGGTTGCGGCGTGGGTGGGCAGCGTGCCAAGAATGACGCCTAAGACGGCGGCGACCAAGAAGGTCTTATGTGTAAATAACTTCACAAGGCGGTCTCCTACTTCGGATTCGGAAAGGGAACAAGGGGCCAAACGCTTCACTCTACAAGCGGTCTCGTCGTCTATATATCAGATATTGATCACTAGCAGCACTTAATCGGCCAAACAACTATGGCGAGATAGGCTCCTCGAGAGCGTAGTCGGGGCGGTCGTGCAACTAATTCCCGTGCGCAGGGTTCTTACCCGCCTGGGGGTTCTGTCTGGGTCATAGGTTGGACAGGATCCCGTCTAAACCATTCCTGCCAAGGTTGAGGCGCTCTATGAGGCTTTCCCGCATTGTTTCAGTAGTGTTAATTGCCATCTCTGTAGGCCCGTTGATTAGGGCGCAGCAGCAGCATGACTGGATTCCGCAGGGTATTGAGGCTCTGCGGCAAGGCGCGTCCTCGAAAACCGAGTTCACGCTGGATCATTCCATGCTGATATTTGCGTCCAAGCTGGACCCGGACAACGAAGACCTCCGCCGGGTGATCGCGGGCGTCAGCGGGGTCTCGGTCCACCGCTACCATTTTCCGGACGCCTGGACATATGATCCGCAGGCTCTGAACTCCGTGAAAGAGGAGTACCATGCGGCAGGCTGGAAACAGTTGGTGAACAACCATGAAAAGGACGGGGGCGCTGGTGTGAGCGACCTCTGGATTCGCTGGGAGAATAACGCGATCAGCAACGTCGCGATTCTGGTTGCGCGGTCAAACGAAGTCAACTTCTTCGTGGTTTCCGGTTCTATCAGCCCGCTCGACCTTTCCCATCTTGGCGGGCACTTCGGTATCCCGAAAATTGAAGGCGGAGTGGTGGTGCCGAACACTGAGCGCCGGCCGTAGGATGGGGGCGGGTGCTCCCGCGTCCAGTTGGGTGGCCGGGCGGGGACGCCCGGCTCTCTCTCCACTAACAAAGTCCTGTCCACAAGCAACACCGCTAGCGGCTCTTTGGCGCCGGTCCCAACTTTCGCAATCGTTCGCGAGCTTGCGTGGCTTCGTTGGTGCGTGGATAGCGCTGGATGACGTGCTTCAATTCCTGGGTGCCCTCGTCTTCTTTTCCGAGTTCGAGGAGTGCGTATCCCTTCTTGAGTTGCGCGGCTGCTGCTTTGTTTCCGCTGGGAAAATTCTGCAGAACCAGATCGTAGTTCGCGACTGCTTTCTGATAGTCGCCAGCTTTGAACTGAATTTCGGCTAGATAGAAATATGCGTTTCCCGACAGGTCAGTGTTCGGATAGAACTTGATGTAGTCGTTGAATTCCTGGATGGCCAGATCGTTTTTCGCGCCGTTGTAATCGCGGAGGGCATTGTTGTAGAGCACATCGGGCGCGGGCGCCTGAGCTATCGCCTGGGCCTGCTGCTGGGCTTGTGCTTGCTGTGAGGCCATGGACTGCTGTGCCGTCTGCATGTCCTCCAATTGTTTGCTTAGCTTGGTCAGGCGTACCTTGAGCTCGTCCATGGTATCGTTCAGCGCCTGTATCTGCCCGGAGAGCTGGTCGCCCTGGCCGGAGCGATCCTGCTGCTGTTTATTGATGGACGCTTGCAGGCCGTTGATCGCGGTCGTCACTTTGTTGGTGGCGTCGGTATTCTGCTCCAGCAGATTCCTCATGATGCCCATGCGCTCGTCAAAAGACTGTTTCATCTGGGTCATCTGCTGCTGTAATTGAGTGACCTGGGTTTGCAGTTCGACGATGTCCTTATTGGCGCCGTAGGCGGGAGCGATGCAGATGGTGAATAGCGCGAGTACAAACAATATGCGATTTAATTTCATAGTTAACCTATTGGATGTCAAAACCAGCTGAGTGGTGGACGGGCGAGACGCCCGTCTCTCCACTAACTATGCTCATTTTTCGTACACGAAGTGTCCGCGGCGGTTTTGCTGCCAGCAACTTTCGTTCGACTCGGTGCAGAACGGTTTCTCTTTGCCGTAGCTGATGGTCTTGATACGATCGCCGCCAACTCCAGCCTGGATGAGTGCGTTCTTCACCCCGTCCGCGCGGCTGGCGCCCAGGGCCAGGTTGTATTCGGTCGAGCCGCGTTCGTCGCAGTGTCCCTCGATCGTGACGTGAATGTTGGAGTGTTGTTGCAGGAACTGTGCATCGCCTTGCAGCGAGCCTTGCTGGTCCGCCCGCACATCGTACTTGTCGTAATCGAAGTAGATGTCCTTTACGTTTCGCGAGAAAAGTTCCTCTTCCGTAGCGTTAGAAGTTGTTGACGGCGGTGCGGCTGCGGAGTTGACGGTCACGCGAGCGGTGGCGTCCTGGGTTCCGCCGGAGCCCTTAGCGATGAGATGGTAGGTGGTTGAGTCGGCCGGAGCAACCTGACGCGAGCCGCTCGGGTCGACTGGGCCGATTCCGTCGATGCTGACGTCGGTCGCGTTTGTGGTTTGCCAGGTTAGCGTTGTCGGTTGGCCCGGGTCGACGGTATTCGGACTCGCCGACAATGAAGCCGTGGGAGCGGTCAGCGAGGGTGGCGGTGGGGGTGGCGGCGGGGCGGCCTTCTTCGCGCAAGCGCCCAGGAACATCATCGTGCCGAGTGCGAATACGACGGTGCTCCATCTCGTCAGTGTCATCGTCATTTTGTGCTTCACCTGATTCCTCCGATTCGTTGTGCGCCCGCATTGTGGCTTGCATTTTTCAGATTCACGGCAGGGCGCACTCTCGGCCAGCCGCAACGCTGTACTCTTCTCAAAGCGAATCTACTTCCAACTCCAATTGGGCTGTGTGTTGGCGCCCTTAAAAGTTAACTGCTTCACGTTGGTGCCGTCCGCCAGCATGGTCCATATCTGGTCGCTGCCCGAGCGGTGGGACTGAAAGATAATGTGCCGTCCATCCGGAGACCAGCAGGGAAAATCATTGCGCCCCGAATCGTGCGTGAGCTGCACCCACTGCTTGCTAGCAACGTCCATCAAATAAAGATCATTGGAGCCCGGTTCTCCCGGGCCGTACTTGCGCATCCAGGAGAAGGTTAGAAACTGGCCGTTCGGCGACCAGTTGGGAGAAACCGCATAGCCTTGATCGGTGAGGCGCTGCACATTCGTGCCGTCCGATTCCATTGTATAAATCTGCGGCAGGCCGGTGCGTCCGCTGACGAAGGCGATCTGGCTCCCCGTCTTGCGATTCCATGTTGGCGAAACATCCGGCCCCTTATCGTTGGTCAGGCGTCGCGAGTTTCCTCCGGAGCCATCCACGACGAAAATATTGGGGTAGCCGTTTCGCGAGGACGAGAACGCGATCTTGCCGTCGGGCGACCATGAAGGCGAAAGATTCATACCTCCAAAGCGCGTGAAGGCGACCATGCGGTTGAGATCGAATGAGTACATCATGATTTCCCAACCACTCTTCGTAACCGAGCTGAATGCCAGCCGCGAGCCATCGGGCGAGATGCGTGGCGATAGGGAAATGCTTCCCAGGTGCGTGATGGGCTGCTGGTTGGCGCCATCGTAGTCCATGACCCAGATTTCTTTGTGGCCGGTGCGTTCGCTGACGAAGTAGATCTTGGTTTCGGCGATGCCTGGTACGCCTCCGCCCAGGCGGAAGATGATCTCGTCGGCAAATCTGTGTGCGATCACGCGCGCCGCGTCGGTCGTTGCGTCGTCGGTGTACTGCTTGCCGAGCACTTGTGGAGACGCCTGACTCTTTACGTCGTAGAGCCATCCCTGCACTGTGAGCTTGCCGGCGGCCGCGCCCAGGTTTCCGAAAGCGAGCATGGAAGTGTTCGGAGGCGGGGAATTCCAAGCCGGGAAATTAACTTCCGACGGTTGCCCCGGCTCCTGCAGCGGATAAAAACTCTTCGAGACGAGATCGAAGATGCCGGCGTTGTCGAGGTCGTTCCAGAGCACGTCGTTGAAGGTCTTCAGCAGTTCGGCGTTCTTGGCATCGTTTGTCGAGGGCTTGAAGTCGGATGCGGCTAGACGCACTTTCTCGACACCCAGACCGGTGCCGGTGCGAATCCAGTCCTGCGCTGTGCTGGTCGTTGCCAACAGGAACAACAGAGCAGTGGTGATCAAAACATGATGACGGATGTAGCGAACCGAGTTACTCAATTTTGCACTCCCTTTGCCTGTGGAGCGCCGCGCGTCCCCGCCGCGGCAGGACGGGCGAGACGCCCGTCCCCACACGATCTTCTACCGCTTGTAATCGAACCAGAACTCTACCGACACTTTGCTTCCAGAGTAATCCGAAGGCAACGGTCCGAAGGTATCAATGCGCTGGATCGCGCGCTGGGCCGACTGATTAAGCGAAGGTACATTGCTTGGCTGCTCGATTTGGATATTTGACGGGTGTCCGTCGCGCGCGATATCAAACGTCAGATAAGCCCGATTTGCCTCTGTGATGCGAGGGTCGACTTCGTACTTTAGCCAGCTTTCGCTGACTTTGCGCTGCACAGCTTGGACGTACCACGCGTAGCGGCTACCGAAATCGCCACCGCTTCCGGTAAAACCGAATCCGCCCTTGGCCCCGCCGACGCTCATTGTGTACGGCCCGCTGACCGGACCACCTTCACCATAGGGAATCTGATTCGACTCGGGTGGTTCTGGTGCCGCCTTGCGCTGAGTCGCACTCTTGACCGGCGCGGGTTTTATTTTTGCCTTGGTGTTTTTGTCCGGAATCGGAATTGCCTCCGGTTCCTTCTCTTGAACTGTGGGCTGCGACTTGGCGAGACCCTTGGATTCCGTTGCCAGCACATTAGTTGTCTCGGCGGGATTGGCGGGTAATGGAACGGCGCTCACCAGCGTTGCTCCCATGGCTTCGCCGCCTCCCCCGCTGCCCCAGCCTGTACCTCGAATGCCGCTGACAAATACCGCGTAGAACACGACGAACGCCGCAAATGCCAGATGCAGGCCAAGCGACCACGCCAAAGGCCGGCGCAACTGGCCGTGCTCGGAATAGATGTCGATGTTGTACATATCGATATCAGTATCAGTGACGGCCGCCGTGGGTATCCATCGGCTGCGTAACTATGCTCACGTTGCTGATGCCCGCCTGTTTGATGGCGTCCATCACGGTGGCGAAGGCGCCAAACGGGACATCTTCATCGGAGCGCAAATAGATCGACTGGTGTTGCGGATCGCGAATCTTTTGTTTCAGGCGCGCTCTAATCTGGTTGATGTTGATGGGATCGTTGCCGAGAAAAACTTTCTGCGATTTGTCGATGCTGATTACAACGCGCTCTTCGGTAATTTCTTTGACCGTGCGGGTGTGGGGGACGTTTACTTCGATTCCGGACTGCAATATCGGCGCGGTCACCATGAAAATGATGAGCAGCACCAGGACGACATCCACCAGAGGCGTGACGTTGATGTCGGCAAGCGCGGTCTGGGTGCGTCCGTTGGTGGAGGTGAAGGCCATCAGCGCCGCACCTCGGTGACCGGCATCGCCTGCTGGCGCTCTACCAGGTTGAGCATCTCCAGGGTGAAGTCGTCGTTGCGCGAGGCCAACTCTCGAATGGAGCCAATGATGAGGTTGTAGGCAATCACTGCCGGGATGGCTGCCGCCAGGCCAGCGGCGGTGGTTATCAGAGCCTCAGAAATTCCCGGAGCGACCGCGCGCAAAGTCGCGGCACCGGCCGTGCCGAGTCCGTGGAATGCGTCGATAATTCCCCAGACAGTTCCGAACAGTCCTATAAACGGCGTAACCGAGCCCGTAATCGCCAGCCACGGGACATTGCGTTCGAGGCGGGTGATCTCCTCCGACGATGCGACCTGCATGGCACGCTGAATGGCGACGACGTTGTGAATGCTGCCCGTCATTCCCATCTGGCGTTTGAACTCCTCGACTGCGCCTTCAAACACTCCAACCAGCGGACTGGGGCGGAACTGTTCGGCAACCGAGGCGATGTCTTGCAGGCGCTGTGCCTTGCGGAAGGCGCGGACGAAGCGTCCACTCTGCCCGCGCGCGCGGCGGATCAGCCGCCACTTGGACAGGATTACGGCCCAGGAGAGCACGCTGAACGCGATTAACAGAAGAAGCACGGTCTTGGCGACTGGGCCAGTCTGAAGGACGAGATCAACGATTTCGCCGCCAACGAACGAGAGGAGGACGGAAGGAAAATGCATCGGTATAGGGAGAACCCCATTCAAGATTATAGACCAGGGCGGCGGGGTGCTTGGCGAGGGTATCGCATCGGTCATCAGTGCTGTTTGGTTGCCCGCATTCTGTGCTGGGCTTCGACGGCTACGGATTGGCGCAGCCCCGCTGGACGGTCTGTGCTATTCTGCGCGTAAATTGCAGTTCGTCGTAAATAAAGTTCAAAGGCCGCGGACGAGGGCGTCCGCGCCACACTTAGAGATCGCAGGACCCTTGTGCTGGCCGAACTTCGACTTGAAAATTACGCGGTGATCGACAATGTCGTGATCGAATTCGCGCCCGGGCTGAATCTTCTGACCGGCGAGACCGGGGCGGGAAAGTCGATTCTGATTGACGCGTTGGGATTGCTGCTGGGGGAGAAGGCGTCCTCAGATGTGATCCGCACGGGCGCGGAGCGGGCTCTGGTCGCGGCGGTGTTTGAGAGCGATGGAGCGGCGGCGCGGTCGATCGAAGGGATCCTCGAGACGAACGGCCTGGACGCTGAGAATGGCTCGCTGATTCTCCGGCGCGAGATTGCTCCCGGCGGCAAGGGGCGGGTCTTCATCAACAATCAGCCAGCGACCGTGGCGGTGCTGAAACAGATTGCGCCCCACCTAGCGGTGATCCACGCGCAGAATGAATCCATCGTAAATTTCGACGCCGCGGCGCGGCAGGAGCTGCTCGACGCTTACGCGGGTGTCGACTTGAAGGACGTATCCGCCGCATTCGCTCACTGGAAGCAGATTCGCGGACGCATCGCCGACCTCGAACAGGACGAGCAGGATCGTATGCGGCTTCTCGACCTGTGGAATTTCCAATGCCGTGAAATCGCAGAGGCCCGTCTGCGGGCTGGCGAAGATGAGCAACTCGAAACGGAGAAGCGGGTGTTAGCCAATGCCGAGAAAATTTATGGCGCGGCCATCAATGCCTTCGATCTGCTGTATGAGGGCAATGCCTCCACCTCGTCGAGCCTGCGCGCTGCGCAAAAACATCTCGAAGAATTAGTCCGTTATGAACCGAAGTTTCAGGAAGCGCTCGCGGCGCTGGAGTCGGCTCGGATCAGCGTCGAGGATGTGGGAGCGACGCTGCGCGATTATGCTGGCGGAATCCAGGCTTCGCCCGAACGCCTTGCTGAGATCGAAGAACGCCTGGCTTTGTTGGATCGTCTAAAGCGAAAATACGGGCCGACGCTCGAGCAAACCATTGCATTCGGTGAGGATACCCGCCGCAAGTTGTCGGAGATGGAGAACAAAGATCAAGTGTTACTTGAACTGAGAGGCCAACTGGCTTTGGCCGGTGACGACTATCGCAAAGCCGCCCGCTCCGTTTCTCGCAAGCGGCTGGAGGCGGGGAAGAAATTAGAGAAGCTGGTTGAGGCGGAGATCAATGACCTTGCCATGCGCGCCAGTTTCCGCATCGCGGTGGACGAGAATGACGGCGAGGAGCACTGGACTTCTTCGGGCATCAATCAGGTGATCTATCGCATTACGACGAATGCGGGCGAGACGATGCGCCCGCTGGAGCAGATCGCCTCGGGCGGCGAACTTTCGCGCGTCATGCTGGCGTTGAAGGCTAGCGTTGAAGCGGGGACCAATCCGGCAGCGAAGAAGAAAGCGGCAGCCGCGCAACGCACATTAGTCTTTGACGAGATTGATACCGGGATCGGAGGCCGTGCCGCCGAGGCCGTGGGGAAGAAATTGAAGGCTCTCTCCAGAGACAATCAGGTGCTCTGTGTCACTCACCTGCCGCAGATCGCAACCTTTGCGGATCACCACTATGTAATTGAGAAGCGGGAAGCCGGAGGCCGCGCTAAGACCACCGTCCGTCAGATCTCCGGCGAAGAGCGCACCGAAGAAGTGGCGCGCATGCTGTCGGGGGCGAAGCTGACCGAGACTTCCCGGAAGCATGCGGAGCAGATGATTAAGGCCAATGGGTGAGGGGATGCCCCTAGTTTTCGCGTCCCCATTGCCAGAGCGCGTGGTTCTCGGGCAGGATTGTTGCTGTTGTGGGTACCCCTTCCCGTTCACCCGCTCGTTTTCCCCATCCGCTGCTAATCCTCACAGCCTCAAAGGCTTACATTGACCTGAGGGTGCATCTTTCGATACCCTTAGAGCATCTTTTTCAAGGAGAAAGTGTACCCTAGAGGGTGAGGGATCGACTTGTCTGAAACTGGGAAGTTACACGCGAAGACCTTACTGTTGTTGAAGCCGCGCGGATTCTGCGCTGGGGTGGTGCGGGCGATCGACATTGTCCGGATTGCGCTGGAGGCATTTGGGCGGCCGATTTATGTGCGCAAGGAAATTGTCCACAACCGTTTCGTGGTTGAGGAACTACAGCAGAAGGGCGCGATTTTTGTCGATAGCGTGGACGAAGTGCCCGAGGGCGAACGCGTTATCTACAGCGCCCACGGGGTTTCTCCGGAAGTGCGCGAGGCGAGCAAACTGCGGAAGCTGCGTGTGATTGATGCTACGTGTCCGCTGGTCACCAAGGTGCACGTGGAGGCGGTGAAGTTCGCCAAGGAAGGTTATTCACTGGTTCTGATCGGGCATCGAGATCATGACGAAGTGATTGGCACGCTCGGCGAGGCGCCTGCAGTGACACAGGTGGTAGGGTCGCCCGAGGAAGTAGCGTCGGTGACGTTGCCCGATCCCAACCGCGTGGCGTACTTGACGCAGACGACACTCTCCCTCGATGAGACGCGCGACATTATCGCTGCGCTACGAAAGCGGTTCCCCAACATTCAGGGTCCGGCGGCGCAGGACATCTGTTACGCCACGGAAAATCGGCAGGTTGCCGTGAAGCACGTGGCCTCCGACGCCGATTTGTTGCTGGTGGTTGGCTCCGACAATAGTTCAAATTCCAAACGGCTCGTGGAAGTTGCTCGAAGTTTGGGCACCGAGGCGCATCTAATTGATGACTGCCGAGATATCCAGCCGAAATGGTTGAATGGCGTGAAGACGGTGGCCCTGACCGCGGGAGCTTCGGCTCCCGAACATCTGGTGCAGGAAGTGGTCGAATACCTGGCGGGAAAGGGCTTTGGCGACGTGCAGGAGTTGGAAATCATGCCGGAGAACGTTCGCTTTGGATTGCCACCGGAGATCGTAGCGACGATTGCGGCGGCACCGGCCATTGCCTTGGAGTCATAGCGGAGACCTGATGGAAGAATCCTCCCCTTATAGATCGGCGCATAGTTCGTCACAAAGTTCGGCTCAGAAATCGGCCTCTGCGCCGCAGATGCGATTTGGAAAGATTGACGACCTGGGGAGTCGGGTCGCGGTCGCCGTTGATGCGGCTCGAAAGTATCTTTTCTCGCAGCAGCACGAAGAGGGTTACTGGTGCGGAGAACTGGAAGCCGATACCAGCCTCGAATCCGATTACATCCTGCTGCATACGCTGCTCGGCACGGGTAGCCAGGGACGCTTCGATAAGGCTGCGCGCTACATCCTGAACCACCAAAATGAAGACGGCGGCTGGAGCATCTACGCCGGCGGCCCTTCAAACATCAGCGCTTCGGTGAAAGCCTATTTCGGACTAAAGCTGGCTGGTTTCACGGCGGATCATCCCGCGCTGGCGCGCGCCCGCAAAAAGATTCTCGAAATGGGCGGCGTCACCGAAGTCAATACATTTACCAAGATCTATCTCTGTTTCTTTGGGCAATACGATTACGATGCGGTGCCGGCGATTCCGCCGGAGATCGTGCTGTTTCCTAATTGGTTCTGGTTCAATATCTACGAAATTTCTTCGTGGTCCCGCGCCATTCTGGTGCCGCTTTCGATCTGCTACGCGAAGAAGCCGTTCAAGAAAATTCCCGACGAAATGGGCGTGGAAGAGCTTTTTGTCGGCGGGCGCGACAAGTCGCGTATGCATTTGCATTGGTCCAAGAAACTGATTTCGTGGCGGAATTTCTTCTTATGCCTGGACCGCATGACCCACTGGTTCGAGCGTGTGCATATCCGCCCGCTGCGTTCGCTTGCTCTCGGGAAGGCTGAGAAGTGGATGCTGGAGCGCTTCGAGATGAGCGACGGCCTGGGAGCGATCTATCCGTCGATGATGAACGCCATCATCGCGCTGCGGTGCCTGGGATATTCGGTGGACGATCCACAGTTTATCCGGGCCATGGACGAGTTCGAGAAGCTGGGCATCGAAGAGGGGGACACTTTCCGCATGCAGCCCTGCATGTCTCCGGTTTGGGATACGGCATATGCGTTGTTTGCCATGGGCGAGGCCGGAGTTCCCGCGACCGATCCGCGGCTGGTGAAGTGCGCCAACTGGATTCTGCAGAAGCAGGTGCGCAAGCCCGGAGACTGGAAGATCAAGAATCCGAAAGGCGAACCTGGCGGCTGGTACTTCGAGTTCAACAATGAGTTCTATCCTGACGTGGACGACAGCGCCATGGTCTGCCTGGCGCTGAGCCGGGTCGAACATCCGAACGGGCGCTATCAAAGCGAGTCCGTGCAGCGGGCGATTGATTGGATATTCTCGATGCAGTGCAAGGATGGAGGCTGGGCTTCGTTCGACAAAGACAACGACCGGATGGTGTTCCAGTACGTGCCCTTCGCCGATCATAACGCCATGCTTGATCCGGCAACTGTCGACATTACGGGCCGGATTCTGGAGTGTCTTGCGACCTATGGATACGACCAGAACCATCCTGCGGTCAAGCGGGCGATCAAGTTTATTCGCAAGCAGCAGGAGCCGGATGGAAGCTGGTTCGGACGCTGGGGCGTGAACTACATCTACGGCACGATGCAGGTGCTGCGCGGCCTGGAAGCAATGGCAGTGGATCGCAACGATCCCATGGTTCAGCAGGCGGCGGAGTGGATGCGGTCGGTGCAGAACGCCGATGGTGGCTGGGGCGAGACGGTTGGTTCGTATGACGATCCCAACCTTCGCGGGACAGGCGATAGCACGGCTTCGCAGACCGCGTGGGCCATCATGGGATTGCTGGCCGTTGGCGACACGCGCAGCGAATGCGTGGCCCGCGGCATGGCGTATCTTCTGCGCACGCAAAGCAAAGACGGTTCATGGGATGAGCGTTTCTTCACTGGAACCGGCTTTCCACGCGTGTTCTATCTGAAATATCACCTGTACAGCGAGTATTTTCCGCTGATTGCGCTGACGACCTACTCGAAGGTGATGGCGGAGAAGGGCAGCAGTTAGCACTTAGCATTTAGCCTTTAGCTAACCCCGGTCAAACTAAGTGCTAAATGCTAAATGCTGGCCTTTGTCACCGGCGCCACGGGATTTCTGGGCAGTCATGTTGCTCGCGTTCTGGCGGAACAGGGAGCGCAGTTGCGGCTGCTGGTGCGGCCGACCAGCGACCTGCGCAACCTTGACGACCTGCAGAATGCTGATCGAGTAGTGGGCGAGCTGCGCGACGCGGCTTCGATTTCGAAGGCGCTTTCCGGGTGCGACGTTGTCTTTCACGTCGCGGCGGACTATCGGCTGTGGGTGCGTGATCCCGACGAGATGTATCGCTCGAATGTCGGGGGCACGCGTTCCTTGCTCGAAGCTGCGCGGAAGCAAGGTGTGCGGCGCGTGGTGTACACGTCGAGTGTCGCGACCATGGGCTTCACCTCGAACTACGCAGCTGCCGAGACGCTCACGGGCGATGGCGCCCGTCCCCACACGAGCTCGGTGGCGGATGAAGAGAGTCCGGTGTCGCTGGCGGACATGATCGGGCACTACAAGCGTTCGAAGTTCATGGCGGAGCAAGTCGCAGTCGAGGCCGCGAGATCCGGAGTCGATGTTGTGATTGTGAATCCCACGACGCCGGTCGGCGAGCGCGATATCAAGCCGACTCCTACAGGGCGGATCGTTCTGGATTTCGTGAAGCGAAAATTCCCGGTGTACGTGGAAACGGGCTTGAACCTAGTGGATGCGACCGAGTGCGCTCGTGGTCATGTCCAGGCGCTGGAAAAGGGAAGAGCGGGCGAGCGCTACATCCTGGGCGGAGAGAATCTCACGCTGAAGCAGATTTTGGACCGGCTGGCTGCCATCACGGGTTTGCCGTCGCCGACCGTGAAGCTGCCTTACATTTTTGCGCTGGCGACGGGAGTCGTGGACGAGATGGTGACGGGCCGCTTGCTAGGCCGCGAGCCGCGCGCGACGATTGACGCCGTGCGCATGGGACGCAAGATGATGTTTGTGAGTTCGGCAAAAGCGGAACGGGAACTGGGCTGGCGGACGGTTCCAGTGGACGGAGCGCTGCGGCGGTCAGTGGACTGGTTCCGGGGCAACGGATATGTCTAGGATCGCCATCATAGCCGCTATGGAACGGGAGGTGCGACCGCTGATCCGAAACTGGAAGGTCAGGACGATGGAACAAAGCGGACGGCGATATCAACTATTTGAAAACGGCGAGACAGCTCTGGTGTGCGGTGGAATTGGTGCCGAAGCCGCTCGCCGTGCGACCGAGGCGGTGATTCGGGAAGTCAACCCCTCGCGAGTGATCTCCGTCGGTTTTGCCGGAGCGCTGGATGCGTCGCTGCTAGTCGGGCATGTTCTTGAGCCGCGCACGGTGATCAATGTCGCCGACGGCGTCAGAACAGAAATCGGCTCAGGGGAGGGAATCCTGGTCAGTGCAGCGACCGTCGCCGGCAAGCAACAGAAAATTCGATACGGAAAAGCTTATGGCGCGATTGCCGTGGACATGGAGGCTGCGGCGGTGGCGCAAGGAGCGCAGGCGCGAGGAGTGGAGTTCGGAGCTGTGAAGGTTATCTCTGACGTCGCCGATTTCAACCTGCCGGCAGTGGATCGCTTTGTGGCACCGGACGGCAAGCTTCGGCCCGTCCGATTCGCGTGCTATGTGGCTCTGCGCCCGTGGCTGTGGGGCGCGACCATTTCGCTGGCGCGCAGTAGTGGCAAGGCCAGCCGCGCGCTTAGCCGGGCGCTTACCAGTTACCTCGGTCGGGAGTCGCGCAATCGCGAAGCTGTGCCTGACGAGTCTTTAGTAGACGCGCTGAATCCAATTAAAGCGGGGCCAAAGTCCGCCAGCGGACATACGTACGTCGGGTCTGAGGTACATACTGGTACTAAACGGCAGCAATAGGGTTAGCAACAAAATCTGCTATGACAATGGCTCGATCATCGAGGTTGGCGATTGGTGGAATCCTCGAAAGAGTCAGGCCCGAGATTCCATCCACGATGAAAGCCGCGGTATATCGCGGTGTGAATGATGTCCGCCTGGAAGAAGTGCCTGCGCCGGAAATCGGCGTGGGGGAAATTCTGGTTCGCGTTCACACGTGCGGGATTTGTGGAACCGATCTCAAGAAGATCGCTAGCGGATCACACCGCGCGCCACGCATTTTTGGTCACGAGACTTCAGGCGTCGTCGCGAAAGTTGGCGAAGGCGTTCGTAAGTTCGCTGTTGGCGATCGCGTCGTTGTGTTTCATCACATCCCGTGTGGAGAATGTTATTACTGCCAGCACAAAACCTTCGCGCAATGCGCAACTTACAAGAAGGTCGGCTGCACGGCAGGCTTCGAGCCGGCGGGCGGAGGATTCGCTGAATATGTCCGGGTGATGGACTGGATTGTCGAGAAGGGAACGGTGTGCATTCCGGACGGCGTCAGCTTCGAGCAGGCATGTTTCGTCGAGCCGGTGAATACATGCATCAAAGGTATTGAGACTCTTCGTTTGCAAGCGGGGGAGACCGTGCTGGTGATGGGGCAGGGTCCGATAGGTCTGATCCTTGCGACTTTGGCGAAGCGGGCCCGGGCCCGGGTGATTACTTCCGATTTGCATCCGGCGAGGCTTACAATAGCTCATAGCTTCGGCCTCAATCTGACAATTGATGCTTCCCAGGCTGACGCCGTGCAAACGGTGCGCGGAATGACGGAAGGGCGGGGTGCTGATGCTGTGATTCTGGCAGTCGGCGGAAACGGGCTAATCCGGCCTGCCGTGGATGCGGCGCGTCCCGGCGGTCGAGTACTGCTATTTGCGCAAACGGTACACAGCGAGGCCACGATTGATCCGGCGGCGGTGTGCGTCGATGAAAAGGCCTTGCTCGGCTCCTACAGTGCATCCGTTGAATTGCAAGAGGAGTCGGTACGGTTCGTTATGGAGCGTGAAATGGATCTCGAACGACTTATCAGCCACCGTTTCCCACTGCAAAGCAGTTTGGAAGCGCTGAATATGGCTGCCCATCCTCAACCGGACTCGATGAAGATCGTCATTCAGCCGGGCAGTAAGTGGGAAGGACATCAACTGTGAATGGCAAGATGACGGCTGCCGTCCTCTACGGCAAAGAAGATGTCAAGATTGAAAAAGTGCCGATCCCGCGCGTGGGTGACGGCGAAGTTCTGGTTAAGGTCCACGTGGCGCTCACCTGCGGCACGGATTTGAAAGTGTATCAGCGCGGCTATCATGCCCGCATGATTGTGCCGCCCGCGTTGTTTGGGCATGAACTGGCCGGCACGGTCGAAGAAGTTGGAGAGGGCGTGCGCGGCTTCAAGAAGGGCATGCGCGTGGTCGCGCTCAACTCCGCTCCTTGCGGCATGTGTTTCTATTGCTCAAAGCACCAGTTAAACCTCTGCGAAGATCTGCTGTTCAATAATGGCGCTTACGCCGAGTACATCCGGATTCCGCGGCGCATTGTTGAAGCCAATATGCTCGTTGTGCCTTCGAATGTGAGCTTCGAGGATGCCGCGATGACCGAGCCGCTGGCCTGCGTTCTCCGCGGTCTGCATGAAACTGGAGTCGAGATCGGCGACACCGTAGCCGTCATTGGTGGCGGACCGATTGGCCTGATGTTTGTGCAGGTGGCGAAAGCAATCGGCTGCAATGTGATCGCGGTCGTCAAGCGCGATTCGCAGGTCGCCCTCGCGCGCAAAAAAGGTGCGCACGAGGTGGTGCAGATTACAAAGGTGAACGATCCGGTAGAGGCGGTGCGCCAATTGAGTCCCGAGAGACGTGGCGCCGATGTGGCGATTGAAGCGGTGGGGCGTCCGGAAGCCTGGGAGTGGGCGGTGCAGATGGTTCGCAAGGGCGGCACGGTGAATTTCTTCGGCGGGTGCGCTTCCGGAACCAAGGTGCAGTTAGACACCAATCGCTTGCACTACTCGGAAATCACATTGAAGGCGACTTTCCATCACACTCCGGAGACGGTGCGCCGGGCCTTCGGTTTGATTGCCGAGAAGAAAGTTCGCGGCACCGATTACATTACCGGCGAAGCGCCGCTTTCGCGCTTGCACGATGTGCTGCGCCACATGCTGAACCGCAACGGGGATATCAAGACTGCGATCATCCCGGGTCACTAGCGTCGCGCTGCGTAATGAGTCGTACGATGGAGCGACGGGCGTCTCGCCCGTCCAGCCGGGCGAGGACGCCCGGCGCTCCATTACAGATAAAGTTTCGATGACTACTGCTGCCAGCCATCCGCCGACTGCGCCGCTCTCCTCCGCCTGGAGTGCGCTGCCGCCGGAGTATGCCATCCCTGACCATGCGCCTTCGGAAGCGGACGCGCGCGAATATTGCCGCCGCCTGGCGCGCTCGCATTACGAGAATTTTTCGGTCGCGTCCTGGTTTCTTCCGGAGCAGCTGCGCCAGCACTTCTTCAATGTCTACGCCTATTGCCGCATCTCGGACGATCTGGGTGACGAGGTGGGTGACAACGACGCATCTCTGCAGATGCTCGATCAATGGGAGACAGAGTTAAACGCGTGCTACGACGGTCATCATACTCGGCCGCGCCATCCCGTATTTGTCGCGCTCGCTGAGACCGTGCGCAAGTTTGAAATTCCGAAACATGAATTCGCAGATTTGTTGACTGCTTTCCGGCAGGACCAAAGTATCAGCCGCTACGAAGCCTTCAACGATCTGCTCGGCTACTGTCGATATTCGGCGAATCCGGTCGGCCACTTGGTACTGTACCTCTGCGGATACCGCGATTCCGAGCGCCAGTTGCTTTCCGACTACACCTGCACCGCGTTGCAACTTGCGAACTTCTGGCAAGACGTGAGCGCGGACTTGGCCAAAGGACGAATCTATCTTCCGCTCGAAGACCTGCGCCGCTTCGGCGTGAGCGAAGAAATGATACGGGAGGGCGAAAATTCGTCCCCATTCCGCGAGATGATGCGTTTTGAAGTCGAACGTGCGCGGGAATGGTTCACGCAAGGATTGCCGCTGGTCGCGAAAGTTGACCGCACCCTCGCTACCGACATCGAACTCTTCAGCCGTGGCGGCCAGGAAATTCTGAACGCAATCGAACGCCAAAATTATGCTGTGCTGGGCAGGCGTCCCGCAATCTCGAAAGCTCGGAAGCTGGTTCTGGTCGCTCGTGCCGCGCTGGGGAAGATGTTGGGGAAGCCGCAGGAGAAGCAACCTTGAGCACCGCCGTGGGAAATGCGCCAGTGCAGTTCGCGCCGACTGCTTCGCAGCTCGATATGGCGTACTCCGTCTGCCGGAGCATCGCCCGCTCCGCCGCAAAAAACTTTTACTACGCGTTTGTCGTACTTCCACGCCGGAAGCGTAATGCGTTGAGCGCGGTGTACGCCTTTATGCGGCGGTGCGACGACATCACCGATGACAGCGCGCTGAGCCCTGATGATCGTCACAACAAGCTGGCGGAATGGCTGGACAAGGTTCACCGCGCATTGGCTGCTCAGCCCACCGATGATCCAGTGCTGCTGGCGCTGACCGATGCGCAGCGCGCGTACCAGATTCCGATTGGGCTTCTCGACCAGCTGGCTTATGGTACGGCCGCAGACCTCGAGGATGCTCAACCAGAGCGCTCCGCCGGTGCGCTGGCCGCGCGGTACCAGACTTTTGAAGAATTGCGCCAGTATTGCTACGGTGTGGCATCGGTCGTTGGATTAGTGTGCATCCGAATTTTCGGATATCGCGATCCCGCCGCTGAGCCGCTCGCCGAGCGCTGCGGTCTGGCATTTCAGCTTACAAATATTATTCGCGACGTCAAAGAAGACGTCGCCATGGGCCGGGTTTATTTTCCGCAAGAGGACTTGGCGCAGTGCGGTCTCTCGGCCACCGATCTCGCAGTGCCGAATGTTGATGTCGCCCGCATCCGTCCGCTGCTGGCGATGGAGGCCGACCGCGCTCGCGACTGCTACCGCGCCGGAGATGAGCTGATCCCGATGGTAAATGAAGACAGTCAGCCCGCCCTGTGGGTACTGATCACCATCTATCGCCGGCTGCTCGAAAAGATTGCTTCGAACCAGTACGACGTTTTCGGTGAGCGCGTCCGGCTAACGGTTCGCGAAAAGCTCACCGTCCTGGGAAAAGGAATCCTGAAGCGTCTGGTGTGATGCCGCCCTCGAACGATCCTAATACGCATCCTGCTACTGTCGCTATCGCTGGAGGCGGGCTGGCCGGCCTCTCCGCTGGATGCGCCCTCGCCGAAGCCGGGTTTCGCGTGACTCTCTTCGAACGCCGCCCCTACCTCGGCGGCCGCGCCTCTTCTTATCAGCATCCCGGAACCGGTGAAATTGTCGACAATTGCCAGCATGTGTTGCTCGGCTGCTGCACCAACCTGCTCGATTTCTACCGGCGCGCCGGAGTTCAGGACAAAATTCGCTGGTATGAGAAACTGACATTCCTCGAGCCCGGAGGACGCGCCTCGGTGATCGCCCCGTCAGCGCTGCCTGCTCCGCTGCATACTGCTCTGGCATTTCTCCAAGCCGACTGTCTGAGTTTTCGCGACAAGATGGCCATCAGCCGCGCCATGGCGGCGCTTGCTCCTTCCATTCCTCCGGATCGGGGAGAGTCGTTCCTGGACTGGCTCAAACGGCACGGGCAAACCGCGCAAGCCATCGAGCGTTTCTGGAAGACAATTCTGGTCAGCGCCTTGAATGAGGATGTTGATAGGGTTTCCGTTCCGTATGCTGCCCAGGTCGTGCGCGAGTCGTTTCTTAAATCGGCCGCTGCCGGGCTCATGGGAATTCCAACTGTGCCGCTTACCGACCTCTATAGCCAGACTGGAGACTACATCCGCGCTCGTGGTGGAGAGATACAGTTTCGTGCGGGCGTGGAGTCGTTTCGAGCGGAAACCTCCCAGATAAGTGTGACTACGAATGGACAGGAACAGAAATTCGACTATCTGGTTCTGGCTGTTCCGTTTGATGTTCTGGGGCGCATACTACCTGATACTCCATCCGCTGCGCCTTTGGCCGCAGCACTCGGCCACTTCTCGACGTCACCGATCACCGGCATCCATCTCTGGTTCGATCGCCAAATCAGCGACCTCGATCACGCTGTCCTGCTCGACCGCACCATCCAGTGGATGTTTCACAAATCGCGGCTCATCGATGTTCGTAACGATGTTCGTAACTACGAAGATCGCGAGAACGGCAGCGGCAGCTACGTTGAGCTGGTAGTAAGTTGCTCCCGGAGCCTGGTTGAAAAATCCAAGTCAGATATTGTCGAGATGGCGGTGAAAGAAGCGGAAGAGTTTTTCCCCGATGCGTGCGAAGCGAAACTGCTCAAATCGACCGTAATCAAGGAAGTGCACGCGACGTATTCACCACGCCCGGGAATCGACCAGTACCGGCCCAAGCCAGAGACGGCATGGCCTCGAGTCTTTCTCTCCGGTGATTGGACCGCGACCGGTTGGCCGGCCACCATGGAGGGGGCGGTTCGCAGCGGGTATCTTGCGGCGGAAGCACTGGCGCGGTTCGCCGGCGGCAAAAGCGCCAGCTTTCTCGTCCCCGATCTGGCTCCGAGTGGATTGATGAAGCTGTTTGGCTGAGACTCACCTGGACGTCGATTACTTCGGTTTGCAATCCTGCATTACCTTGATGTCGTCTCAAGAATCATCGCTCGGCAGACGATCGAATACTCATGTCTGAGCATACCAAGGGAGACGACGATCGGCCCCGTTGCCGATTGAATGCGGCGCGCGCGCTGAGATCGTCGTGCATGTCAACTCTTCTTCGTTCCGGGCGGTCGGTGAAGTGAGGGGAATTCACGGCAACTCGGAAGCCGGCATACAGTTCATTTATCTAAGCGGGGGCGGAAAAGACCCGCTCGCGGATCTGATCGCGGAGTTGGCGAGGTTGCAGGCGCTCATAAACCAGCTCAAAGCTGCACGCCGGGACGCGGAATCGGAATCGTTCCGCAAGCAACTGGAGAGCGGAAAACTTCTGGCGGCAATGTGGAGGAAGCGGCTTCGTTCTCTGGAGGGACTTGCGCCCGCGGAGAGTTCGGAAACGGATCAACTGGCGGGGAGTCAAGCAAGGGAGGGCAGCCGCTTGTAACCCCTGTCCGTCTGTTCCGTTAGCAATTCAGACCGCCATTAACACCACTCCGCCCGCGACCAGCAAAGCCGCAATCCACCGGCGGCGCCCCACGCGTTCGTGCAGGAATATGCGTGCCGCGACTGCATTGGCCACAAAGGTCAACGAGGCGGAAGCGGGTACGACTAGACTGAGATTCCCCCACGAGAGGCCGAAGAGCAGGCTGTAAAACGCGATGCCCATCGCCATCAAACCGAGACCAAACGTGGGCGTGGCCAGCACGCGCGCAACGACCGCCAATACCCCGCGCCGCTTCCAGAGTTCGCCGACGTCACCCACTCGCTTCATCGAGTAGGAGAGCAGTACGTCCCCGGTGGTCGAGGCCAGAACGATGAGCCCGATTGCGGACCAGGCGTAGAGGTCTTTCACGGTTTCACCTCCACGGAAACGGTGTCGCGAGAAGCGTCCAGGGAATTAGGGCGTTCGCGAGCGGGGGTAACCGATGGGCCGGCAGCCACGAAGCCCACGCCGGCGGTGATGAGCGCTATGCCAGCCCAGCGCGTCGGCGAAATTTCCTCATGCAGACGGAAGTGACCAATCAAAGCGACGAGCACATAGGCAAACGACGTGGCAGGCAGGACATACGTGAGGTCAGCCCACGAAAGCGCAGACATGTAACAGGCGAAGAAGGTGAGCAGGAAAAGGATTCCCATTGCTACCCAGGGGTTGAGGATGGCCAGCAGCAGACCGGAAAAGTTGTGGAGGGAAACGCCGCCGAGATCTTTCATGCCACGAGCCAGCAGGGAATCACCCGCAGTGCTGAATACGGTGATTCCCGCCAGGACGAGGTATTTGCGAAACGTCACTTAGGATCGGACTCCGTCTCGGTGGAGCGCCGGGCGTCCCCGCCCGGCTGGATGACTGCTGGACGGGTGGGACGCCCGTCTCTCCACTTAGGCTTTGGCTGGTTCCGGGGCAGGCGCTTCTTCTTTGCGGTTTTCCTTGACCCACTTGTGGCGCTGCGCGCGCAGTTTCAGGAACGTCCGCGCTTCTTTGTAGAGGCGCTTGCGCTCGGAGTTGTCGAACACCGCTTTCCTCAAAATGCGGTACGCGGCCTTCGGACGGAAATAATATTCATCATAAAAGTGATGGACTGCCTCAAGAATTTCCGTCGCGGGCAGGCCCGGATATTCGATCTGCACCATCTGGTGGCCGCCGTCGTCCACCATTTTCGTGTCGCTGGTCATGAAGCCGTTCTTTATCGCGGATTCGTGCAATTCAGTTCCCGGGAACGCGTGCGCCACCGAAACCTGAATCGTCTCCACGTCCAGTTCCTTGGCGAATTTGATTGTGTTCTTGATAGTCTCGCGAGTCTCTCCGGGCAGGCCGAGGATGAAATCTCCGTGCACCACCAGTCCCAGCTTGTGGCAATCCTTGGTGAACTGGCGGGCGCGCTCGATGGTCGCGCCTTTCTTGATGTTCTTCAGAATCTGCTGATCGCCCGATTCGTAGCCCACGATCAGAAGCCGGCACCCCGCCTCTTTCATGGCCTTGAGCGTCTCGAAGTCGGTTGTGACGCGAGATGTGCACGACCAGGTCAGGCCCAGCGGTTTCAACTTGGCGCACAATTCGACGGTGCGCGCCTTCTGGAGGTTGAAGGTGTCGTCGTCGAAGAAAAATTCCTTTACGTAGGGCCAGTAGTCTTTCGCCTTGGCCATTTCACGGGCTACGTCGTCGGTGGAGCGTTTGCGCCACGGGTGTCCGCTGAGCGTCTGGGGCCATAGGCAGAACGTGCACTGCGCCGGGCATCCGCGCGTCGTGTACAGCGATACAAAGGGGTGGAGCAGGAAAGGCACGTTGTAGCGGCGGACATCCAAGTCGCGCCGATAAACGTCGGTCACGTGTGGAAGTGCGTCGAGATTCTCGATGGTTGGCCGGTCGGGATTATGCACCACGTGTCCATTCTTGCGGTACGAAATGCCGAGAATGTCTTCGATCGGCTTGCCCTGCGCGTATTCGACGATGGAGTAGTCGAATTCCTTGCGGCAGACTACGTCAATCACTTTCGCTTCCATCAAAGACTTCTCAGGCAGGACGCTGACGTGGGGTCCGACGAAAGCGATCTTGATGTGAGGATTGCTGTCTTTGATGGCCTCAGCGATGCGGACGTCACCCGGAAATCCAGGCGTGCTCGTGAACAGTACGAGGAGTTCGTAGTCCTTGCAGGTGCGGATCGTTTCTTCCGCTGTGATGTGATGTGGCGGGGCGTCCAGCAAGCGCGCGCCCTCCAGCATTCCGGTCGGATAGGCGAGCCAGACGGGGTACCAGTACGATTCAATTTCACGCGTGGCGGGCCAGCGCGAGCCGGCACCCCCATCGAAATTCTCAAACGAAGGCGGATTCAAGAACAGTGTTTTTAAGGGCATATTGGGAGTCTCTATTTTAGCACTCTTACCAGCGTACATACCCCAGCCGACGCTACCATTCTGGTACGTCCCAACCCGGGGAGAAAAGCGTGGAAATCCTTACCCAAGTGTGCCTTAGCGGGAGTCAAACCGCAAAAGAACCTTGCCGAACGTCGTTTTTGCGCATTAAGGCGCGAGAATCGGATGCTGGCTGGGTGAGCTGTTTTGGGGTGTCATTTTGGAGCGGGGTTGGGCAACGCCCAATTCTCCAAGTCTCCGGTGGCTCGCAGCAAGTTCATACGGATCCGCTGGTATTCAAAATCGGCATCCTGGAAAAGCAAATAACGTTCGGCGGCTTGCACTCGGGCATCGGCCAATTCGTGCAAGGTCCCTGTCTTTGCGTCGACCCGGGTTTGGGCCGCTTCAAGGCCCGACTGTGCCAGTTGATATTCGAGCTGCGCCACCTCGCGGGCGGCCTCAAGTTGCTCGGCGGCGCGCTGTAGCTTCAGGGTCTCTTCAGCCACCTGATTGCGAGCCGCCTCTGCTTGCTTCTTCGCCTTGAGGGCTTGGGCCTCCGCTGCGTCGGCTCGTGCGCGTTGGCTGGCATTGAACAACGGGATCTTCAGGGCGATGCCGATCGTAGCGTTGTCCACCTGGAAGGTATGCGGCGGAAAGTACTTGGTGTAGTTGTTGAAAGTGGAAAACCGCGCATACTGCGCCGAGAAATCGATCGACGGGTATAAGGCGCGATGCTCGCCCGAAGCCCGCATCGCTTCCGCCAGCGAATGCTGCTCGGCCAACTTGATAGCGGGACTGGAGGCAATTGCTTTTTCCGAAAGATCTTCTTCCGAAGCGACGGGCGGCAGTGCCGGAATAGTTTCGGGAGCGAGTTCGATGGAGGAGACCGGCAAACCGGTCAGGGTCGAGAGGTGGCGCCGAAGGACGTCGGCATTGCCACGTGCCTCGGCACGATGAAGGCGTACGCGTGCTGCGGTTAGCTTTGCTTTGTTCAGGTCCACGGCGCTGTCCACGCCTTCGTGCAAGCGCTCGGCCACCGCTTGTTCCATTTGCTGCGCCTGGGCGTCGTCCTGCTGCAGGCGCTGGAGTCTCGTCTCCCACTTTGCCAGTTCGGCATAGGTCAGCGCGACGTCCTGGATGACGGCATTGCGCTGGTCTTTGTCCTGAAACTCGGAAGCATGCCATTCGATTTTCGCTGCATGCAGGAACTGGCGCTGCGCCGGATTGAAAACCGTACTCTGTGCGACGGCATTCGCCAGTGCGGGTGCGGATCCTTCGATGCTGAGGGGATATCCATAGGACCAGCCGAGACCCGAACCGACGAATATCGTAGGTAAGTAGTTGTTGCGGAGTTCGCGGTAGGAGGCAAAGGCCCGCTGTACATCGGCATTCGCAATCGCCGAAGCCGTGCTGTGCGCGAGCGCGAGCCGAATGGCGCGCTCGAGAGGCAGCGGTTCCGCGTGGCCGCGTGTTGCGATCATCATCATGAATACGGCCGCAAATAAGGCCAGCAGACTTGTGGAGCGCAAGCACCGCCGCAACTGGAGTTTCATCTCGTCACCCGTCATCTCGTTACCCATGGATCAGGCACATATAGATCAGGCCGCGGCTCCGCGGCGACGCACAAATTGTAGTGTGCCTGAAGCCAATCGGGCAGTGGCTTTGGAAAGTTATTTGGGAGGTCACGAGGCGCGGTCGGAATCGCGTCATCCTCAGCGGGCAACTCGGTTGAGTGCTTGCTGGGCCAGGCCAAAGTTCCGGACCAATGCCAGCGAGGCCCGATACTCGCGCACGGCTCCTGCTTTGTCTCCTTGTTTTTCCAGCAGCAGGCCCAGTTGATGGTGGGTCTTGAACGCGGGAGCAGCCTCTACCGGGCCAGCGGCGAGATAGCGATTCAGTAGTTGGGTGGCGAAAGGATAGTTACGGCCAGCGCGATACAGCATCTGGGACGCTTCAACCAGAACATCGAGTTTGGGCATCGGCGCCTGGCTGAGCTTGACGATGGCTTGCTCCATTTCGTCGAAGCGCTTCTGGCGACGGAGAAAAAGAGCGAGGTTGAGCCAGGCTTCCGCATCACCCTTGCTAAGGTCGATGTACTGATGATATTCCCGTTCTGCGGTGGCAGCGTCTTTTTTCTGTTCGGCGATGCGCGCGTAGACCCAGTGTTCACGGGCAGGGTTCACAGTTGCGATGAAGTGCGCTTGCTGGCGGGCCTTCTGTTCTCCGCCGCCGACAATGCCCGGCGCCGCAAGATAGAACTCCGCCAGATCGAGCCGCGCGTCGACGTCTTGCGGATTCAGCTGCACCGCGCGCTCGAACTCTCCGCGAACCTTTCCGGCCAGACCCGCCGCAGCCAGGAAATTTGCGCGATCCGCCTTTTCGCCGTACACGCGCCCCAGCCACAGATGGAAGCGGCTGTTGTCAGGATCGAGCGAGGCCGCCTTTCTGCAGGAGGATTCCGCGCGATTCCAATCTTCGAGCGCGAAGTAAGCACGGCAGAGCAGGTTGGACGATTCCGCGTCCCCCGGACTAGAAGAGAGACGTCCGTTCAATTCCGTGATGGCTTCATCGATCCGGCCAGCCGCCAGCTTGTCCTTCGCAGAGTCCGCCACGCTGGCGGCGAACGAGGCAATCAGCAACAGTAACACCAGAAAAACGCTGGAGGTGCGCGTGATCATCTAAAACTTGACCTGCATTCGGTCGCCGATCGGTTTGCCGTTCCACGAACTAATCGCGACCATGTCCTTGGCGGAGAGGCCGCGCGTTACTTCAACCTGCGTGAGATTGGAAAGGGAAGTCTCCACATCCCGGCGCTTGAGTTCGTGCCCGTCAACCTGCAAAACGTAGGGCTTGGAGTCGTCCGTTCGAACCGCCTCTCGCGGCACTACCAGCACGTTGTCGTGCTCGGCAGTAATGATCGCCACTCCGACGTTTATATTCGGCAAGAGTTTCAAATCCTTGTTATCTACGATGCTGGTCGTCTCGCCGACGTTGCGCGTACCGTGCAGCTTTACTGTCGATGGGATGGCCGTCACGGTCGCCCGCCAAATGCGCCCAGGAACGGCGTCCCACGTAATTTCAATCGGATTTCCGGGAGTGAGTCTGCCCACGTCCGGTTCATCGACAAAAGCGCGTACCAGCACTTTCCGCAGATCAGCCACTTGCAGCAGAAGATCCCCGGCCGCGACGAAGCCGCCTTGCTTGGCGGGCAGAGAGTACACGATGCCATCAAGAGGAGCGCGAACATTCGATTTCGCCAGGACGTCCTGTGCGGCATTGTAGGCGGCCTGCGCTTCAGCTTGCTGTGCTCCGACGTGCGCTAACTCTGCATGCGAATATCGTTGCGTCTGCTTTTGCCGGAGAAAAGTGAGTTGGGCATCGGCGCGGGCAAGAGCGTTTTCCGCTTCTCGTACTTCTCCCGCTGAGGCCGCACCCTGCAGAACAAGCTTTTTCAGCGCGTCTAAATTTCGTTGGGCTGCATCACGGTCGGTGCCGGCCTTCACCAGTTGGGCTTCGAGGCTCAGCACTTCTTCCTGGCTTCCGCCGCGCTTCGCGCCACTGAGGTCGGCCTGCGCCGCTCTCAATAGGGTCTGGGCACGAGCAGCCTGCGCGCGCGCGTCGGCGTCATCCAGAACGACCAGCAGTTGGCCCTTCTTGACGGAGTCGCCTTCCTTGACAAAAACGTGCCGCACAGTCGTCGCGAGCGGAGCGTGGGCCTCAAAATTGTTGACGGGCTCAATTTTTCCGTTGGTGGAAACCAGGCTGCGGATGGTACCTCGTTCGACGATGGCCGTTCGCACCGTGGCCCCGTTATCGCGGCGTGAGATGAAAGCAGCCAGCACAATCACCGCTGCCAGGATCGCAAGCGCCGTCACCAACCAACGCCGCGGCTGGCGTCCCGAACTGTTTCCATTCAATGGCATGGAGAGAAAAGCGCAAGCTTCAATGTATATCATCCACGCGCTGCGGGGAGCGGGCAAATGCACTATGGACTTGGCTGTTTAGATGCATGGTGGGGGCTGTTTGCGTCAGCAAATACGTATCGCTTATGTACCGAATCCAATGGACGCGACACTAGGTACAATAAACGGATGCCGAAATCTCCTCGTTATACGTCGGGGCACGCCAGCGCCGGGCTCGATCACGATTTCCCGGAAATTGAGACTTGGCCGAATCAGTTTCCGGGATACGAGATTGTTGTGGATGATCCTGAATTTACGTCCGTCTGCCCGAAGACGGGCTTGCCGGACTTCGGCAACATCGTGATTCGCTACGTGCCGGATCGCCTGTGCCTGGAGTTGAAGTCGTTAAAGGAATATCTCCAGTCGTATCGAAACCTCGGCATCTTCCAGGAGAACGTTGTGAATCAGGTACTGGAGGATGTTGTCCGCTGGGCCAAACCGGTGTGGGCCGAGGTGAAAGGTGAGTTCCGTCCGCGCGGAGGAATTACGACAGTCGTGATCGCGAAGTGGCCGCGACCGAAGAAATAGAGGTCACTTTATGATTGGCCGGTCCGTAGCACTGCCCGTATTCCCACCTACCGTTAACTGGCAGATCAGAATATTCTCACCGAAGGTGCGAGGTGCCGAGCACCGGTTCTCGCTGGTCAGTGCCGGCGCCAGGTCGGTAATCCATCCGGCGTCGAACAGCCAGACTTTGGTTCCCGGAGCGAGGCCATAGGTCTCTGCAACATTCGCCAGCTGGCCCGGCAGATCGTCCGCGTTGAACCTCCATTCCTGAGTACCTGCTGTAATCACCGTGTAAGGGGCGCAATCGGCTTTCGCGAAGCGCTGCAGGGGTGGGAACACTTGGACGATACCGTGATTGCACGCGTAGTAGCCAAGCAGAAGCCCACTCTGATAATCGGCGAGTAGGACGGATCCCGGTGGAGCAGACTGTCGTAAGTAGCCCACCGCGTTTTCCATGAGTACCACGGAATGATTTCGAGCCCTTATAAGCGGCGGGGGGGCGGGAAAGAAATTGCAGAGCGCCAGTGCGATTATGATCACGAGGGATTTTGCCCAAAGTCGGGCGGGTATCCAGGTAGCGAGTCCGATGACTGCGCCGCCGATCGCAAAGGGCGCCAGGAACGCATTGTGCCGCGTGCCGCCATAGGGATAAAGGCCGGCGATTGCGGCGCCGCAATTGACCACAAAGGGCAGACTGAATAGAAGCGCGAGTTCTCGTGGCGTGGGACCCTCCTTGTTCCAGGGAGTCTTCCTTCGCAAGAGCGAAACCATGCCAGCCAAAAACGCCAGCAGCGCCAATGTCCCCACGAAACCGTGGCCGAACAGGTAAGTAAAGACGCGCAGAGTCTGCGACGAGGCGAAGACCGCCACGTTGTGATCGCCAGGATGGAAAATGGATTTTCGTAGCCAGGTTTCGGCAATTTCCCGGGGCATCCCCGTCGCTCTCAAGTGTGCGACGTGAGTAACAAGAAAATAGGTAACAAGAGCGAGCGCGCCGATTTGACCGCAGACCCACACTGCGAACAATCCTGGCCGCTTCCCATAAGGGTAGAGGCGCAAGAGCATGTAGATACCCAAGGTGAGGGCGAAAAGCAGGGAAGAATAGTGAGTGAGAAGCGCTCCGTTGAGGCATAGCGAGAAAAGCGCCATCAACAGGTGCGAATTCTCCTGGATCGCGCGCTCAGACAAGTAAAGGCAGCCCGCCATAAAAAACAACAGGAGCGCATACTGCCGAACCTCAGCCGACAGGCCAATAAGCGAGGGAGCGAACGAGAAGAGCAATAGCCCCATGAAGGCGGTAGAGCGATCTGTAACTTCCCTAAGCCAAAGATAGGCAAGCCAGCAGCAGGCCGTCCCCGCCAATACGGACGGTATCCGCAGCATCAGCTCCGATGGGCTGAGCGAACGCCAGTAATAAAGCACGAGGATCAACAATGGGGGGTGAGCGTTCGTGAGCGCAGCCTTGTAAGCAAGATCCACGGAAGGTTGGCTCGCCGAAAGGTAGTGAAGGGCTTCGTCGGGATTGAGAAAATAGTCCTTGGCTGGAATAAGCCTTGCGACAAAGGCTGCTATCAACACGAGCGGAGTGAGAAAGGCATCGAGACGCGAACGGAACTCCCGGCCGTCCA
>Ga0185299_10000591_pt1 | contig 92830 bp, 80 predicted proteins | sample PaiPotPPA55metaG_FD_128002 | JGI IMG/M metagenome (GOLD analysis project Ga0185299, IMG submission 128002) | Iron sulfur acid spring bacterial and archeal communities from Banff, Canada, to study Microbial Dark Matter (Phase II) - Paint Pots PPA... ...
GAGAAAGATCATCTTGGTCGCGATCATCCGCTTGACCGATTTCACAATAGAAGGCAGTTCTTCCAGTTGGCGGCCTTCGCGGACGTCCACAACCAGAGCAGTACGCGGGTTTTCAGAAGATTGCACCAGTTCGGCAAAGCGGGGAATCAGCCTCACCGGCAGGTTGTCCACGCAGTAGTAGCCGAGGTCTTCAAACGCTTTCAGGACAGAAGCTTTTCCGGAGCCACTCATCCCGGTAATGATCACGAGTTCGCCCGGCGGACGGCGGTCCCCGGATCGCTTAGGCGCCAGCTTGCGCGTAGTTTTGCCGACTTTCTTGGCGATTCGGCGAAGGGGCATGCTGAACGGATGTTAGCAGCCGTACACAGGTTGGTGCCAGTTCCTGGCAATGTGCATCGGCGCGAAAGCTCGATTGGGTGTGCGGTAGCGCACTGTACAACTGACAGTTGACAACGTGTGCACGAGTAACCAAAGTAACTCTTTAGTTTCACGCGAATTGCGCTAGACTGACGCAGCCAAGGCCGCGATTCCCCCCAGCAAATGAGCCGCCTGCGAGGAAAGACTCTGAGCGTTCAGCCAAAACTTGCGCCGGTATTAACCGACGCCGAACAAAACCTGCGCAGGATTGTGGCGAAGGCGCCGGTCGTCTTCTTTGCGCTTGATGTCGACGGAAGGTTCACGGTCTCCGAAGGTAGAGCGCTGCAGAAACTTGGTCTGCAACCCGGGCAGGTGATCGGGCAATCCATATTTCACCTGTACAGCAATTATCCGAACATAATCCGGGACGCGCAGCGGGCGCTGACAGGCGAGGAGTTCACCTCCTTTGCGGAACTCGATGATGTTGGTTTGTCATTTGAAACCCACTGGTCCCCGGTTCGCGGAACAGATGGGCAGCCGGCGGGAACTATGGGCGTTGCCGTCGATATCAGTGAGCGTTCGACGAATGAACGGGCCCGAAATGAAGCGGAAACGCTATACCAAAACCTGGTCGAGCAACTGTCGGCGGTGACCTATATTGCGGAGCTTGGCCTGGAGTCGGAATGGCGATTCGTCAGCCCGCAGATTGAAAAACTTCTCGGGTATTCTCCCCTGGAATGGCTGGCCGACGCCACGAATTGGGTCCGGCACGTGCATCCCGAGGACATCGAGATCGTAAAGACCGCGGAAGAGGCAACACTCTCAGGGAATTCATTTCGTGCGGAATACCGCATCTTCAGACGCGACGGCGGTATGCTCTGGGTCGACGACAGCGGCTCGCTGGTACCGGGCGCCGATGGGCGGCAGTTACTTCACGGCGTGCTCGTGGACATTACCGAGCAGAAACAGTTACAGAGCCGGCTGGCGCAAACGGAGCGCATGGAGGCGGTGGGCCAACTGGCGTCTGGCGTGGCCCACGATTTCAATAATCTGCTGACCATTATTAAGGGTTACAGCAGCCTGTTGATGGAACGCAATCCCGATGGGCGCGATGGGCATGCTGCCAAAGAGATAAGGCAGGCAGCGGACCGGGCTGCGTCCCTTACTCACCAGCTGCTGGCGTTCAGCCGCAAGCAGACTCTGCAGCCGCGAGTCCTTGATCTCAACTCCGTAGTGCGGGGGCTCGAAGCAATGCTCCGCCGTCTGCTCACGGAGAACGTAGACCTGGTGATCCGCACCAGCCCCGATATAGGCTTCGTGAAAGCGGACCCTGTGCAGATGGAACAGGTGTTGATAAACCTGGTAGTCAATGCCCGTGACGCTATGCCGAGAGGTGGGCGGCTGATCATTGCCACCGAGGGTTGCGCAGGGCGAAAAGATTCTCGGGAGAAAGAAAAGATTTTTGCTTCCCCTTATGCCACCTTGTTCGTCTCTGATACAGGCATTGGTATGGACGCAGTAACCCGAGTGCGCATCTTCGAACCATTCTTTACAACAAAAGAAGTCGGTAAGGGAACCGGACTGGGCCTCGCAACCGTATATGGCATCATCAAACAGAGTAATGGGCATATCGAAGTTGAGAGCGAACCCGGCAAGGGCAGTACGTTTCGGATATCGTTACCTGCCGTCGAACACGTGCCCGCGCCACCGAAGAAGCCGATGAAGTCGGATAAGCCTAAACGCGGGACTGGCACAATTCTTCTAGCGGAAGATGAGCCACTCTTGCGCGAACTGGGACAAACGATTCTTACGCAGGCCGGCTACACTGTACTGACCGCAGGCAGCAGTGAGAGTTTGCGGGCGTTGATCGCGGAGCATCCAGGCAAAGTGGACTTGTTGCTTACGGACGTGATCATGCCCAACATCAGCGGCCCCGAGTTAGTACGCATCGGGCGCGAGCGCTGGCCCCACGTACGTGTTCTTTTCATGTCTGGCTATGCCGATGATGAACTGCAAGATCTTGACCGCGATGCCGGCTTTATTCAAAAGCCCTTCACGCCTGCCGAACTCACCGCGAAGATCGCGGAAGTGCTGGCTGGAGGAGAGTAAATTATTGCCCATTGAGCCGTCCGATCATTGAGTTCGGCGTTTGGAAATGATTCAATAGCCCAATGGTTCGAGCTTTACTGAAGGCTGACGGCTGATGGCTGACGGCCTTTCTCTGGCTTCCTATGCCGTTCAGGTGGAGCGCTCTCTGGGACGGCGTTATCCGGAACCACCGCATCCCTACCGCAATGATTTTCAACGCGACCGCGATCGCGTAATCCACTCGCGCGCTTTTCGCCGCCTTGAGGCCAAGACCCAGGTTTTTACCGGGCGCTACTCCGATCATTTCCGCAACCGGCTGACGCATACCCTCGAAGTTGCGCAGATTTCGCGCACCATCGCGGCACAGCTTGAGCTGAATGTCGATCTGGTTGAAACCCTTGCGCTCGTGCACGACATCGGGCACCCGCCGTTCGGTCATGCCGGGGAGAAAGCGTTGGATGCGGCAATGCGGCGACACGGACTTTTTTTTGATCACAACCTGCACGCGCTACGTATCGTGGAGGATTTCGAGCAGCGGTATGCCGCATTTCGCGGACTGAATCTTACGTTCGAGGTGCGGGAGGGAATCATCAAGCACTCGCGCGATTATGGTCCCGCAGAATTTCCGCAACTGGCGGAATACTGGCTCGACAAGCGGCCGCCGCTCGAAGCACAACTCATCGACGCAACCGACGAACTGGCCTATAACACCGCCGACTTGGATGATGGCTATGAAGCTCATCTCCTCACGTTTGAGCAGATCAGAGAAAATGTGCCGGTGTTTGCGCGTTTTCTTGGAGAAGTCGAACGGCTTTATCCGTCGGCGCCGAAGAAATTGCAATTTAACGAAGTACTGCGTCGGATATTAGACCGCTGGGTTGGCGACTTGATCAGCAACACACAGAGGCAGATCGCGGTGGTGGGCGGCTACTCCGGCCGCTCCACGATTACGCTGGATGAAATTCGCGCATGCCCTAAGCGCTTGGTTGGACTGAGTCCGCAGGTCGAAGCTGAGCGCGCAGAGACCAAGGAATTTTTATATCGAAAGTTGTATTACAGCCCCGCCCTGCAACCTGAGAAGGAAGACGCCGAGCGCGTGATCACCGAGCTGTTCGATCTCTGGATGAAGCGGCCGGAACAGCTCCCGCCCGGTTATCAGGAAAAGGCGAAAGCGGAATCCGAGTCTCGGGCGCGCGTTGTCTGCGATTACATCGCCGGCATGACCGACACTTATATCTATGAGCAGTACGAGAAGTATTGCGGGCCTTAATCTTTTGCTTGAGTTTTTCCGAGGGCCATCTGAATCACTTCAGCGAGATGCAGCGAATGTCTACCGGTGGATTGCTGAATCTGTTCTCGACAACTAAAGCCGTCAGCGATTATGAGCCAGTCTTCGGGCGCATTGCGCACCGCGGGTAGAAGTTCAAGTTCGCCGATGGCGATCGAGGTTTGATATTTGTCCTTCTCGAAGCCAAAAGCGCCAGCCATTCCGCAGCATCCTGGAGCGGGCATCTGGTAATCGACGCCCATCCGCCGCAGGACAGATTCCTCGGCTCTCATCTTCATAATCGATTTGTGATGACAATGACCGTGCACAAGCGCCTTGCGTACGAGCGGGGGCAACGCAAAGCTCTTGCCATCTTTTTCCAGGAATTCGCTGAGCAGCATGACCTTTCCGGCGAGCTTCTGCGCACGGGCATCGTCGGGTAATAGATTGAGCATTTCGTCGCGAAAAACCGAAGCGCAGCTGGGCTCGAGTACGACGACAGGAGAACCGTCTACAATCTCGCGATCAAGCGTGGCCAGCGTGCGCAAAAGTAATTTCTTTGCCCGATCTAACATGCCAAAATCGTAGAGCGGGCGGCCGCAGCACACATTTTGCCTCGGAAGCTGGATGGCGAATCCTGCTGCTTCGAGCACGTTAACCGCAGCCATTGCGGTTTCCGGATGAAAATAATTATTGAAAGTGTCAGGCCATAAAAGAACTGGGCGGGCAGAGGAACTCGCTTTTTTGCGGTTTGTCTTTCCAAACGAGCTGCGAAATGTCTGATTGGCAAAACGAGGAACGCTGCGTTGACTGGCTACCCCCGCAGCGTACTTGGCGGCATGGCGCAACCCCGGTGTTTGAGTGAACAAATTCGCCAGCCCGGGCGCGATGGAAGCCATTCGCGCCCAGCGGTCAACATGCGCGAATGCATAATGGCCAAGCGGACGTGGTCGCTCTTCGTAGTAATGCGAAAGAAATTCAGCTTTGTAGGTTGCGACATCGACCGCGACCGGACAATCGCTCTTGCATCCTTTACAGGAGAGGCAAAGATCGAGCGACGACCGTACATGCGCATCGCGCCAACCTTCGCTGACAATATCGCCCTTAGTCATCTCCCATAAAAGATGGGCCCGGCCACGAGTTGAGTGCTCCTCTTCGCGAGTCACGCGAAAGCTCGGGCACATAACTCCGCCTTCGTCTTCGCGGCACTTCCCCACTCCTACGCAGCGCAGGGTTGCGCGCGCGAGACTGCCATTGTCTTGGGGAAATTTGAAATGTGTCTGCGGTTCCCATGGATGATAATCGGCGCCCAAACGCAGATCGTCATCGAACTTGTTGGGCCGAACCAGTTTGCCGGGATTCATCTTCCATTCGGGGTCCCACAGAGACTTGAATCGCGAAAAGGCTTCGACGATCTCGGGACCAAACATTTTCGGAAGCAACTCAGCGCGTGCCTGACCATCACCGTGTTCGCCGGAGAGGGTTCCTCCGAAAGAAACAACCAAGTCTGCTGCTTCCTCCATGAAGCTGCGGAACTTCTTTATTCCTTCGGTCGATTGCAAATCGAAATCCATGCGGTTGTGCACGCACCCGTCGCCGAAATGGCCGTACATGATGCAGCGATACTGGTAATCGTCGGTAAGCTTCCGCAACGCGCGCAGATAATCGCCGAGCCGCTCGGGAGCGACTGCTGAATCTTCCCACCCTTCCCAAGTCTGCGCTTCGCCGGGGACGTTGGAAACCGCGCCCAGAGAGGATTCGCGGACCTCCCAGACTTTTCTTACCTGCCACTTGTCAGTGAACAGGCGAAACGTTCTGGAACTCGGGCCGCGACCCAGTGCATTCATCAGCCCCTGCGCTTGCGATTCTGCCTCTGACAAAGTTGCCGCCCCAAATTCGGCGAGCAGCCATCCTCGTCCCTCAGGCAGAAGCTCTAAACCCTCAAGGTTTATTTGCTTCCTGCGCGTGTAGTCGACCAGCACGTTGTCTATACCCTCAAGCCCGATGGGGCGATGAGACAAGACTTCAGGCACGAGATCGGCGCACTCAAAAATATCTCGGCATCCGATCACCAACAACACGCGCTCAGGCGGGCTCTCGACCAATCGGCAAGTCGCTTCAAGGACCGTGACACACGTTCCTTCGGAACCGACCAGCGCACGTGCAACGTGAAAGTCGTTTTCAGGAAGCAGAAAGTTCAAGTTGTATCCCGAGACGCGGCGCGGAATATTCGGGAATTTCCCTCGTACCAGATCGCCATCTTGATCGCGAAGCGATTTCAAGCCGGAGTAGATCTCGCCGCGGCGCCCGCCCTGGCGAATGATGTTTTCCAGATCATCATCGGACGTGCGGCCAACACGCATACGAATACCGTCGTATGTGAGTATTTCCAGTTCTTCGATGTTGGCGTCGGTCTTGCCAGCCATCACCGAATGCACCCCGCAGGAATTATTTCCGATCATGCCGCCGAGGGTGCAGCGGCTGTGCGAAGCCGGATCAGGCCCAAAGGTCAAGTGGAACCTTTCAGCAGCGTTGCGCAAATGGTCGAGCACAACCCCCGGCCGTACACGCGCGATGCGCCGATCGGGATCGAGCTCGACAATCTTTGACATGTACTTGGAAAAATCGAGCACCACTGCCACATTGCAGCATTGCCCGGCGAGAGATGTGCCTCCGCCGCGGCAAAGAACGGGAGCGCCGTATTCGCGGCAAATCGCAATGGCTGCGATCACGTCGTTGGCATCCCGCGGAATTACGACGCCGATCGGGACTTGTCGATAGTTAGAGGCGTCGGTGGCATACAGGGCGCGGCTTCCATTGTCGAACCGAACGTCGCCGCGTAGATTGCGGCGCAGAGCGGATTCGAGGCCCGCTGAAGCCCCATAGGTCTGAGATTTTTCTGGCATGAACGATTTCGACAGAACTCAAAGATAGCATCCGACGCCTCCCCCAATCGAAGGAGGCTTATACGCGTTGCTTTCTGTTGTCCCCAAAAGCATTACCACAGAGGAGCACGGAGGAAACGCAGAGTGCCCAGAGGAATGCACCAGATAACAATGTGCACACTGAATGCCGTTCTTAGCCCGCGTAACGCGTTGAATAGTCCGCGAGGCTCAGTACCAGCAGCAAGAGCAGCCAGAATACTGCGGCGATTAAAACCGCTTTGGTCATTTTCTCGCTGGTGTACTTCACGTGCATAAAGAAGAGGACGACAATCGTCGCCTTACATGTGGCGATGATCAACGCGACGACCGTATTAAAACGCCCGAGGTCGATGGTGGCGATCCATGCGGTAAGAAACGTCGCCCCGATGAGAATGGCCCAGATCAGCCAGTAAAAACCGCTGGACATAATATGCTCAGACTGCTCCGTATGCTCAGCCATGATGTTTCCTCAAGGTCCTCGGCGGTCAATCAGATATAAAAGCGGAAAGAGATAGATCCAGACAATATCAACGAAATGCCAATACAGCCCGGCAATTTCCACCGGCGTGTGATATTCAGGGTTAAACTTTCCGCGCCATGCCATGAACGTGATCACGCTGAAGATGCCGATACCGACGATCATGTGAAGCGCGTGCACACCGGTCAGCGCAAAATATAGAGAGAAGAAAATTTTCGCGTGCTGCGGGTCGATGTGCAGGTTGGGGTGTTTGTTCACCATATCCTGCGCGCTGAAGTAGAAGGTCGGAATGTGATGTTCCGTATATTCTTTTCTCCACTCAAAGCCCTTGACGACGAGAAAGCAAACTCCAAAAAAAATCGTGGCCAGCAGCAGGTTGACCAACTGCTTGCGCTTGCCTAGCTGCGACGCGCGTACCGCCAACGCCACCGTCAAACTGCTGCAGATCAGGACGGCCGTATTCAAGGTGCCGGCAAGCAAGTTCAAACTTATGCTGCCCGCGGCGAACTCTGGAAAATAAGCGCGCCGGTAAATCAGGTATCCGCAGAACATCCCACCGAAAAACATGATTTCCGTTCCCAGAAACCACCACATTCCGAGTGAAGCAGCATTGCGCTGCTGCACAACGTCAGCAAAGTGGTGACGCAGTTCCGCCCGGTCCGCGTGCTCGACCGCAAGCGGGGTTGTGCCGGTGCCAGCTCTATCGCTCAAGTGTCACCTCGTCCGGCATTGGCATATCTCCGTACTCATAAGCTTCCCAGGTCACTACCGGGGTCTCGTCGAAATTAAAGGTTGGCGGTGGCGACGGCGTCCTCCACTCCAGGCCCGTCGCTTGCCACGGATTATCCGGAGCAACCTTGCCATATCGTAGGGACCACAGCAGGTAAACCATGGGCAAAAGGTATCCCACGGCCAAAATGCTCGCGCCCGCAGTGGAGAGCACGTTGTAAACCTGATATTCCGGGGGATATTGCCAATAGCGCCGCGGCATTCCGAGGTATCCCACAATAAATTGCGGGAAAAATGTGAGATTGAAACCGAGGAAAACAATCAGCGCGGCGAGTCGTCCCCAAGCCTCGGGATACAGTCGTCCCGAAATTTTGGGCCACCAAAAATGTATTCCGCCCAAATATCCCATGACCGCGCCGCCTACCATCACGTAGTGGAAGTGCGCGATTACGAAATAGGTGTCATGAACGTGGACGTCCACGCCGAGGGTTGCAAGAAAAAGTCCTGTCAGGCCGCCAATCGTAAATAGTCCGATGAAGCCGAAGGCGTAGAGCATCGGGGTCGAAAAAGAGACCGAGCCCTTGTACATGGTGGCAGTCCAATTGAACACTTTAATTGCCGAGGGCACAGCCACCACAAAGCTCAAGAACGAGAACACCAACGCCGAGTAGAGAGAAATTCCCGCGACAAACATGTGGTGCGCCCACACCAGAAATCCGATGGCGGCGATGGCAATACTCGACGCCGCGATGAAGTTGTAGCCAAACACTCGCTTGCGTGAGAAGCAGGGAACGATTTCGCTGATCACCGCCATCGACGGCAGAATCATGATGTAAACGGCGGGGTGCGAGTAAAACCAGAACAAGTGTTGGAACAGCACAGGATCGCCGCCACGCGAGGGGTCGAATATCCCGAGGTTGAGAGTGCGCTCCAGAACCACCAGCAACAGTGTGATGGCAATGATCGGAGTGCCAAGCAGCATGATGATGCTGGTGGCGTAATGTGACCAGACAAACAGCGGCAGGCGTGACCAGGTCATGCCCGGCGCGCGCATGCGATGCACCGTCACCACGAAATTGAGGCCAGTCAAAATTGACGAGAACCCGACCACGAAGATCGACATGCCCGCTTCGACTACGTGAGTATTGCTGAACAAGCTTGAATAAGGTGTATAAAAGGTCCATCCCGTATCAACGCCGCCGCTTACCAGGCAGTGAAGATACAAAATCCCTGCAACGATGTAGATGTACCAGCTCAGCAGGTTTATACGCGGAAAGGCCAGGTCCTTGGCCCCGATCATCATCGGGATAAGAAAGTTTCCCAGCACCGCGGGAATCGACGGGATCAGGAAGAAAAAGACCATGATCTGGCCGTGCATGGTGAAAGCTTTGTTGTACATGTCGGCGGTCATCAGGTCGCCCGCCGGAGTCAGCAGTTCAAGCCGGATGAGTAAAGCGAAGAACCCGCCAATGAAAAAGAAAAAGGTAATGGAGATGAGATAAAGCAGAGCAATGCGCTTATGGTCGGTGGTTAGCAACCATGAGCGAATTCCGTACTCCGCGTTAAGGTAATTCTTCCGTTCGGTGCTAACTGCTGCGGTAGCCATTTTGTTCCTTTACTGCGATTCTTGTTGCTGTGTTCCTCCCGGCGGCCCTGAGGTAGGTGCCTCTCCTGCTGGAGCCGGGCTTAAAGATTTCATATACGCGATCAGTTCGTTTAATTGCTCTTCGTTCACCTGCCCTTGCCACGAAGGCATGATGGGTTTGAATCCGGAGACGACCTTAGCCGCCGGCTGCAGAATCGATTCGCGTATGTAATTCTCATCGGCTGTCACCACACGCCCGTCGTCGAGTTGCACCGGGTGTCCGAAAACTCCCCTCAAGTTAGGGCCGCGGCCCTGCGCCTCCAAGTTGTGGCAGGTATTGCACCCGAGCTGCTGAAATAAAGCGCCTCCGGACTGCGCCAACGAGCCGCTCGGCGCGCCGCTGGTCATCCAAGCCCGGTAGTCCTGCGGTTCCATCACGAACACTTCGCCGATCATCCCAGAGTGCATCGTCCCGCAATATTGGGCGCAGAAAAGATGATACGTCCCCGGCCGCGTTGCGCGGAACCACAGGGTGGTGTAACGACCGGGCAGAACGTCCTGCTTTACGCGAAATGCCGGAACGTAGAAGCTGTGGATCACGTCCTGCGAAGTCATGATGAGTTCAATGTCGCGGCCTACTGGCACGTGCAACTGGTTAATCTCGCGCGGCCCTTCCATGTGCTGCAGCTTCCACATCCATTGTTTCGCCACAACGTAAACCTGATCGGCATCCGCAGGAGGAGTCCTCATGTCGAAATAGAGAACGGCTCCGACGGCAAACATCACTACCATCACCCCGAATGGCACAATCGACCACCCGATTTCGAGCAGCAACGAGCCTTCGATCTGCGTGGCTTCGCGCCCGTGACGGCGTCGGTACTTCATGGCAAAGACCGCTACCGCTGCGAAAATCAGGAGCGTCATCACCGCCGAAACCACCGTCAGGAAGATGAACACCCAATCTTCGTAACGCGCGTGCACAGACGCGCTAGTCGGCCAAAGTGGAAGATTATCGAACATATTGATGAGAGCTGCCTTGCCTCCTGAATTCGTGGTCGGGACCGCGCCGGAACAGCAACAGAAGCATGCCTCCGAGCAAAAGAATCGTCAGTCCTGCGCCCACTTGAATCACCCTGCCAATAATGACGCTATATTTTCCGGTCGCCGGATCGTAATGAAAGCAGTACAAAAGAACGGCGTCGGCGAGAGTTCCGATTTTATTGTCCGAGGCCTGTATCAGTGAGAGACGCAGGTCTTTCGGAGGAAAATCCACGCCGTAGTAGTACTGCGAAACTTTGCCATCCGAAGTCAGGACCATGATCGCCGTGGCGTGCGCGAATTGCCCGGTCTTCTCGTCGAAGTGATATTGGAATCCGGCGGAATCGGCGAGCGCGGTAATCGATTGCGGCGGGCCCGTCAGGAAATGCCATCCGCTCTCCGCGCCAGGACGGTTATAGCGCTTGAGAATCTCCGCCTTTTTGGCGGCTGCAACCGCCGGCGTATCGTTAGGATCGAAGCTCACAGTTACTACGTCGAATTCTTTGCCGACGTTGAACTTCAAAACCTTCAGCGAGCTCTCTAATCCGATCAGCAACTCGGGGCACAGCATGGGGCAGCGGTAGTAAACAAAATTAAGAATGACCGGCTTTTTGCCGATGTAGTCGCCGAGGCGCACCGCCTTCCCAGTTTCATCCCGGAAGGAAAGATCCAACGGAATCTGCTGCTCCAGGCGTTGCTGGATTCCGACATTCTGCAGGCCAACAGGCTTAACGCTAGCCGGGGGAGCCATGATACCGCCTGAGTTCATGTTCTGAGCGAATGCGGTGTATGCGAGTGCGAGGATTACGACAGCTCGCGCGAGGACGCCCGTGCCTTCACGAAACAGTCTATGGAGATACGGGCGTCCTCGCCCGTGTTGGCTGACAAAGGGCCCTGCAAACGAATTTTGCAATCTACTGCTCACTGCTTCTTTCCTTTTTGCTGCGTCGATTCAGCCGGCATATTACTGGTGTCAGCAGTAGCGGCAGCTGCTCTCGCCAAATTTACCGGCGAAAACGGCGCCGTCCCGGTTTGTGGAGTTGTCGACAACCCGCGCTGCACGACCAATTGCATCGCCTGTTCTATGGGAATGTGCGCAACCCCGGCATTCTTATCCACCCAGCCGTAGCTGTTCAGTTCTTCCTCTTCACCGTAGCGGAAACCGTCCAGCTCGGTACGCTCGTTGTCTTCCAGACGCGGATCCGGGAAACGCTGGATTGCCTTCGTCTGGACGTCACGAGGGTTTGCCTTTTCAGTCTGTATCAACGGACTTCGGCTTTGCTGGTGCTTCGCGTCGTAGGCGTCGAGAAAGTGAAAAATTCCCCAAATGATGTAGTAAATCAACACTCCCGAAATCACCAGCGTGACGATGAATCCGATTACTGGTTTTGAACCCAGGTCCTCGCGCTCAAAGCCAAGATCGTCGTGATGATTTTTATGCCGATCAGTCATGGGAAGCCGCCACATACTCGAGGAATTCCTGCGCGTGCAAGTCGTAAACCGGCAACAGAGGCCGCGACCTCAAGTTTCGGAAGAAGAACGCCAGCCAGAACCCGCCGATGGCAATGGGGACGACGAGGTCAAGTAGATATCCCCAGTAAAACGTAAGCGTCTTGTGAAAACTAGGCTCGATGTACCAGAACAAATCGATGAAGCGCATAAAAATCATCCACGCGGCCAGTATTACCAAAGTCCTCGGATTACGCTTCCATGACCGCGACAACAGAAACAAGAATGGAATCGCGAAATGGAATATCACCAGGCCCAGCGCAATCACTTGCCATCCGGAATAGAGGCGGCGGGTAAAGAAACGAATCTCCATCGGCAGATTACCCGCCCATGTGATGAGCAGTTGCGAGAAGCCGAAATACGCCCAGAGCATGACAAAGGCCAGCATCAGCTTGCCGTGATCATGGACCTCTTTCGGCTTCAGCAAAGAAGCCATTGGTTGATAAGGGAGCAAAATGCGCTCGGTGATCACCATCATGGATAACGCGCTGATGCATTCCCCGACGATGAAAATGAAGCCGAAGATGGTGGAATACCAGTGCGGGTCGATCGACATGACCCAGTCAATCACCGCGAACGAAATCGTGAACGCGTAAAGAATGATGCCGGGCGCGGCGATGGTACGGAAACGTGGACTGAGGTTTTGCACCGGCGGACGGTCCTGCTCCGCCGACCATCGGCTCAGAACAAAAGCTAAACCGAGCCAAATCGCGAAATAAATCAGACCACGCCCGCCGTAGCCAGCTGGCGTCAAATACGAGCGGCTCATTTCGACCAGGTGTTTGTCGGCAGCATCGGGATGCAGCCAGCCACTCCATCCTCCGACCGCCTCATGATTGCCGTTGTAGAGGTAGGGTAGACCGGCAACCGCGATCGGAACGAAGAGCGCGGCCATGAGCGGCAGGGTCTTCATGGCAGCCTCGAGCGGACGGCGAATTAGCATGCCCCACTTGCCGCCGGTAAGGTGCTGAATCATGAGAAACGCCATCGACCCCAACGACACGCCAAGCCACAACATGAATCCCAGAAGATAGGAATGGAAAAACTGCTCGCGGGTCGCGGGCACCAGGGCGAGGATCAGCGAGGCCACGCCGAAGAGCAGCCCGACGCCAAGCGAGCGCTGATAGATCGCGTTCACCGCCTCAGGTGCGGCGAACTCAGCCGGATTGGTGCGCACCGCGGTCATTTCTGATCTTCTCCTGTTCCTGTATCTTCCATCGCGCTGGACTTCGGGATCGGAACCGGCAACGTGGCTCCGGAGCCCGGTTCTTCAAACCGCGGCGGAGGCGATGGAATCTGCTGGGCGCCGGTTTCGGCCTGCGTCGCGTTCTGGCTTAATTGCAACGCGCGGATATAAGCGACGATGCACCAGCGGTCGCGAGGCGGAATTTGTTGCGCGTAATCCGGCATAGCGCCAAAACCTTCGGTCATAACTTCAAAGAAATATCCCAACGGAGCTTTGCGCAACCGGTCCGTGTGATACGAAGGCGGATGCTGAAATCCGCGCTGAACGATCATCCCATTGCCGTCGCCGAGGCGCGAATGGCAGGGCGCGCAATAAATGTCGAAGCGCTCGCGGCCGCGCTGCAGAAGTTCCTGCGTCACCGGAAACGGCATGTAGTCACCGGGATTGTCCCCAACTTTTCCGGAGTAGAAATAAGTGTCCTCGTTGAGCTGTCCCCGGGCGACAGTCCCTTCCACCGGCGGACGCGAGGAACGAAGGTCGGCATAAAAATCACTCTTGGCGAGCGGCTTGAAGCGCGGCTGATCGTGCATGTCTTGCCGGCATCCTGCCAGACCAAGAAGTGCCAGAACCAGATAGGGCATCTTTCCCACCCTACGAAAGCCGCGTAAGGTAAGGCACCCGACAAATGACCTGCGGAGACGTGCCATTTAGCTGGGCACCTCCGCGATCGAGATTGGATTTAAGGCTTCTAAAAACTGGCGGGTACGAACCGCATCGTAATTTTTGTCCGACGAAAAAACCATCAGGAAAAACCTGTCCTTGGACGCAAGCTCAAACCGCGGCACATTGAAAACCGGATGGTAAGGCATTGGCAGGCCGTTCAACGCCAACATGCCGAAGACTGCCGACAATCCGGAGAAAAGTATGGTCATCTCGAAGGTCACGATAATGAAAGATGGCCAGGAATGCAGCGGCCGGCCGCCGATATTGACCGGGTAGGCGATAGTATTAATCCACCATTGCAGCGTGTACGCCGCAGTGCCGCCTAGCAGGCCGCCAATCAGGCAAACCAGCGCGACGCCGTTCTTGTGGAACCCGATGGCCTCCGAAAGCTCTTCAACCGGGAATGGCGAATACGCGTCCAGTTTGCGGTAACCGGCGGCATAGGTGCGGCGCGCGGCAATGACCGCATCGTTCACGTTATCGAATTCCGCCATCAGGCCAAATACCGGCGGGTCGATCATGAGTGCACCTCCTCCTCATGTGGGACCGTAACTTCGGCCTGCGGAATCAGCGTCTTCAATTCAGAAATTGAAACTGCGGGCAGCACGCGCAGGAACAGGAACATGCAAGCGGCGAAGAAGCCCAGCGTGCCCAGCAGAATCGACCAGTCATTCCAAGTGGGGTAGTAGCGGCCGAACGACGAAGGCACAAAGTCACGGGTCAGACTTACGACCACGATGACGAAACGCTCCAGCCACATTCCGACCAGCACGTCGAGCGAAATCAAGAACAGCCAGAGATGATTGGTGCGAATGCTTCGAACCCACAACAATTGCGGCACCACAAGATTGGTGAACAACAACGCGTAGTACCAGAACGAATAGGGCCCATGCAGCCGGTTCCAGCGCAGGAAAGTCTCGTAAGGGTCGCCCCCGTACCAGTTCACGAACGCTTCAATCGCGTATCCATAAGCAACGATCCAGCCGGTGGCCAGCATGACCATGGCGGAGTTTTCTAGATGGCGGTCGGTGATGAAAGCCGTAATGTCATAAAACTTGCGGATCGGGATGGCGAGCACCAACACCATGGCGAAGCCGGAGTAGATCGCGCCGGCGACGAAATACGGCGGGAAAATAGTCGTGTGCCAACCGGGAACGATACCCACCGAGAAGTCGAAGCTTACAACGGTGTGGACAGAGAGCACGAGCGGCGTTGCCAATCCGGCCAGCAGCAGGTACGCCGTCTCATAGCGGTTCCAGTGGCGCACGGAATTGCGCCAACCCATGGCCAGCGAACCAAAAATAAACTTCAATGCCTTGTTGTTGGTCTGATCGCGCATGCTGGCCAGATCTGGAATCAATCCGACAAACCAGAACACCAGAGAAATAGTCAGGTAGGTCGAGACCGCGAACACGTCCCACACCAGCGGACTACGGAATTGCGGCCAGTACGACATGGTGTTGGGGTAAGGAAACAGCCAATAAAACAGCCATGGCCGGCCAAGGTGGAGAAGAGGGAACATACCGGCGCAGGCCACCGCAAACAGCGTCATGGCTTCGGCAAAGCGATTGATCGAATTGCGCCAGGACTGACGCAACAGAAGCAGAATCGCCGAAATCAGAGTGCCAGCGTGTCCAATACCGATCCACCACACGAAGTTGACGATGGCGAATCCCCAGCCGATGGGGATGTTCACGCCCCATACGCCCACTCCTTTATAGAAGAGCCAGCAAACCGCCAACAGGAACCATTGCAGAATCAGGAAACAAATGACCAAGCCGAAGAGCCAGCCATTGGTGATGGGCCGGCGCAGCACGATCGACGCGATCTTGTCCGTGATACTCGCAAAGGTCTGCCCCGGTTGAATTACCGGAGCTTTATCTTCGCCGACTTCGACTTCAGTTGGTCTGGCCATGAAATTCAGCTTTGAGCTTCCAGCTCCGAGCGGCGAGCAAGCTCATGTTGCTCGATGCTCACAGCTCGCTGCTCACGAACTCTTTTCTAACTCCGGATTCGGATTCGTCACCGCAGCCATATAAGTGGTACGCGGACGCGTATTCAGATCATCCAGCAATCCATAATTCCGCGACTTCGCCTTCCACTTCGAAACCAGACTGTTGGGATCGTTAATGTTGCCAAAAATAATCGCGTTCGCCGGACACGACTGCTGGCACGCGGTTTGCAACTGGCCAACGATCGTCTTCTTGTCTTCTGCTTCTGTCGCTTCTTCGGCCTTGATTCGCGCGTGCGTGATGCGTTGAATGCAATAAGTGCACTTTTCCATGACGCCGCGGCTGCGCACCGTGACATCCGGATTGCGCTGCATCTTGAACTGCGGTGTGTCCCAATCCTGGAACAAAAAGAAGTTGAACCGCCTCACCTTGTAAGGACAGTTGTTCGAGCAATACCGCGTGCCCACGCAGCGGTTGTAAATCATGTCGTTCAAGCCTTCGGTGCTGTGCGTGGTCGCGCCCACCGGGCAGACCAGTTCGCAAGGCGCGTTTTCGCACTGCATGCATGGGACCGGCTGGAAGTAGGCCTTAGGATTATCGCGATCGCCCTGATAATAAGCGTCCACGCGCAGCCAGTGCATGTGACGGCCGCGATTCACCTGATCTTTGCCTACGACCGGAATGTTGTTTTCCGACTGGCACGCGATGATGCAATTGTTGCAGCCGACGCACGCGTTCAGATCGATCGCCATGCCCCAGGCGTAAGGCTCCGACTTGTAATCGTAAGGCGGATACAACGTCTCATTCGGCTTCGGATTTTCTTCATCGAACTCAGGTTCTTTCTTGTAATCCTCTAAATCTTTTACTCGGACCACCGGACGCTCAGTGCCGCCCGTATCCATCGTCTGATAGCCCTGTGTGCTGGCGAGGGTGTAGCGCTGTTTCAGATTGGTGATCTGCTTTACCGAACTCGCGAACCACGGAGCATCACTGGAACGCAGGCTATATGTATCGAAGCCCTGTTCGTTGCCGACGCGCCCCGCTTTCTCGCGCCTGTATCCCAAATAAACCGTGACCGAATTATCGGGATGTCCGGCTTGTATCCACACCGGCAGGTCGAGGCGCTTACCGTCTTGCAGCTCGACCCGCACCGTGTCCATGTTCTTAATGCCCATACGTTCGGCCATCGCGGGGCCCATCAGCAGAGGATTGTCCCAAGTCACCTTGGTCATCGGCTTGGGAAGCTCCTGCAGCCATCCGTTGTTGGCGAATCGGCCGTCATAAACCGAAGGATCGCGGCGGAAGTTGATCTCGATTGCGTTCTTGTCGCCTGCGGGAATGGAAGTAGCAAAGTTTGTAGTCTTCGCGGATATCTGCTTAGTCGGCGACGCAGTATCGTCGATCCAGCCCTGCTCCAGCCACTTGCGCCACGTCATGTCGAAATCGGCGCCGGTATGTTTCGATTTCCAGTAGTTCCGGACCAGTTCGTGTCCGGTGGGTTCGCCTTCGCCTGCCAGCATTGCGATCAATTCAATCGCGCTCCTGCCGTTGTAGAGCGGGGCAATCAGCGGCTGCACGATGCTGACCGTCCCATCGTAGGCGCGCGTGTCACCCCAAGCTTCAAGATAATCCGCCTCGTTCAAGTGCCAGTGGCAAAGCTCAGCAGTTTCGTCGTTGTGCAAGCCGAGATGAATGCGCAGCGGGACGTTGCTGTTCTTCAGGACATCTTTGAATCCGAAGTCGGCAGGCGCATCATACGCGGGATTACCGCCGAGAATCACCAGCATCTCTACTCTGCCGGCCTGCATGTCGCTGATCAGTTCTTTCAGCGAGTCGTTGTGGCTTCCCGTGTAAGTGAGGACCGGATCGGAGTAGAAAACCGTTTTGCCAACGTTGCCAAGTTGCGCATTGATCGCATGGCAGAGGGCGTGAACGATTGGCGGCTGATGATCGCCAGGGATGACAACCGTCGTTCCCTGTTTAGCATGAACGAGATCCTGCCTGAGCCACGTCAGGAATAGCGATTCCCGGTCGCTAAGAGGGCCAGTGCCTTCCGCATGAGCCGGCGGGTTGGTTCGCAAAGCGCGCATTTCTTCGTCCGTCACTCGAGTGCCGGTTTCGGGTTTGGTCCAAGTAAAGAAGAAATCGGCAAATGTCGAAATCCTTGCCGCAGTCATCGACAACCGGTGGTCCGCCTTCGCACCTGTTGACGTTGGCGTGCTTTCGATCGCGTAGAAGCGGCTCATGTTGCCGGAGTCGGGATCGCGGCGCTTCGCGAAATCACGCGCGTAGCGAGTCATTCCCGGAAACCCCGCGTAGAGAAAATCGGCATCAAGCGAGACGATTACGTCGGCAGCGTCGAGCTTGTAAGTGGTCTCAACTGGCTGACCGAAGGCCATTCGCGCGCCCTCGTAAACGTTGTCACGATTAACCGGCTCGTAGAAGTGCCACTTGGCCTGCGGAAATTTCTTGAGCAGTTGCTGCTTCTGGTCCGCCAGCGTGGGCGATGAAAACGACTGCGACAAAATACGGATGCCCGCGCCTTTCTTCGCCTGCTGTGTATTCAGCGGTGCTTGTAGGGCCCGAACTAACTCGCTCCAGTTCGAAATGTCGCCGAGATATGACACGTTCTGCGAACGGTCAGGATCGTACAAGTTGAGAATCGACGCCTGCGCATAGACGTCTGTTCCGCCCTGGCTCGCCTGATGACGATCGTTGCCTTCGATTTTGATGGGACGAAATTCACGGCTGGTCACCAGCAAAGGCGCCGCGTATCCGCCAAGAGTAAACGCGGTCGCATAGAACAGCGGCTGCCCAAGCACCAGATTCTCCGGCTGCTTGACGTAAGGGACGATGGCTTCAAAGGGCTGCCGGGTGCAGGCTGTCATGCCTGCCAGAGCCAGCGATGACCCCATCAGCTTGAAGAATCCGCGGCGCGAAACCGAGTCCACCAACTCCGACGCACCTTTGGGGAACTCGCGGTGCATCATCTCGCGGAACTCGGCGGTGCCCGCCAGTTCTTCCAGGCTGCGCCAGAATTCCGGCCCATTCTTCTTCTCGATATCGGAGCGCACCTGCACCAGATCGAGTTTGTCCTTTTTGCCGGGACAAACTGCTTCGGTATGTGGCTTAGTTTTGCTTTCGTCGTTCATTAATTCTGTGTGCCGTCCCTTCGACTGCACTCAGCGCAGGCTCTTCGGGACTTGCATCAATCTTCTTGTTATCCCGGCACTACCGTGCCGGGCTTTCACATTCCGCCCCTGCAGGGCTGAATTACTTTCGCCCATCAATCCACCGACTTTAGGTGGAGCAGGCCTTCAGGCCTGCATAAACACAGCTTTGCAATTCCCAGGCTTCAGCCCCTGAGTTCCTCAGCGGCTAAAGCCGAATAAATTGAACCTTCCAAACGCAGCGCTAAAGCGCTGCTCCACCCAAAATCTTCACTAACCGATCAAATCCTTGTCGTCTCAAGCTAGAAGCTAAGAGCTAAAAGCTGCCTTACCTATGACACGTCGAGCAACTGGTAATGTCCATCGCGCTGCGCAGGTTGTACTTGTGGACCAGATACTTGCCCAGCGAAAGCTGGTCAGTGTAGTTAGTTCCGTCCACGACAACCGGCAAAGCTGTTGTTGGCTGCTGGTAGCGCATATTGAAAACCTGATCGCGCGGGCGCAAATTTTTCTCCGGCCCGCGATGACACTCGATGCACCACTCCATCTGCAGCGAGGCGTAATTAAACATGAGCGGCATACGGTCCACCGGCCCGTGGCAGGTATTGCAGCCTACGCCTTTATTGATATGAATGCTGTGATCGAAATAAACAAAATCGGGAAGATCGTTCACCCGGTTCCACACCAGCGACTTGCCAGTACGGAAACTCTCGCGCACCGGCTCAAGCAGCGGCGCCGCCGTCCAAATCTCCGAATGGCAATTCATGCAGGTTTTAGTCGGCGGAATGCCGGCAAAACTCGAAGTCTCAACCGAAGTGTGGCAATAACGGCAATCGATTCCGAGGCCGGCAACATGGTGCTGATGGCTGAAAGGCACAGGTTGCGGCCGGGCGACGCCTGCATAAGTCACATATGGGGAGCGCTGAAAATTGACGCAGGCCCACAGGGCGAATGCGAGCGTGAAAATGCCCGCATAGATCGAGGCCCTGGAGGCGACGTTAGCGCTGCGATGGAAAATCTGCATCGATCAGGATTTTTTTCTGTACAGCGGTATTTGTAATGCGACCCGAGTCTTTACAGGAAACGTGCAGCTTGGCTTTTCAAAACTGGCAATTATAGCAGTTTGCCAGACTTGCAAATCACGTTTAGTAGTCAGATAAAAAAAATCCTAAGAAAAAAAGCAAAGTCCGTTCCATTTCACCTTAGATTCATGACCAACAGTTTAGGTTCGGTCATTTCTTCGATGGCATAGCGCAGGCCTTCGCGCCCCAAACCAGAGTCTTTCACCCCGCCATAAGGCATGTGATCGATGCGGAAGCTGGGCACGTCGCCCGCGATCACTCCGCCAACTTCCAATTCGTCATAAGCCTGAAAAATGCGATTGGCGTCGCGGGTAAAGACGCCAGCTTGCAAACCATAGGGTGATTCATTGATGCGACGCAGCGCCAAAGAGAAATCGTCGTAGGATTCTATAGTCACAACCGGTGCAAAAATCTCCTGACAATTCACTTTCATATCCGGACGCGTGCCGGTCAGTACCGTCGGTTCCAGAATCGAGCCGTGCCGCTTCCCTCCGGTTAGCAGAGTTGCTCCGTCCTGGACAGCTTCTTGCACCCACTCGCTGGCGCGCATGGCGTCGCTTTCGCGAATGAGAGGTCCGAGGTCGGTAGATTCGTCCATGGGATCGCCAACTTGCAGCCGGCTCACACCGTCAAGAAGCAGGTCGGTGAACTTCTTGAACGCAGAGCGCTCCACCAGAATTCGCTGCACTGAGATGCAGGTCTGGCCAGCGTAACTGAACCCTCCGGTGACGCATCGCTCCGCAGCCCAGGCCAGGTCCGCGTCGCTGTGTATAACTACGCCGGCATTACCGCCGAGTTCGAGCACAACTTTTTTCTTGCCGGCGCGGCGTTTGATCTCCCATCCCACCGGCGCGCTCCCGGTGAAACTGATCATCTTGATGCGGTCGTCGGTGATTAACAGTCCGGCTTCTTCGTTCGAGAGCGGCAGCACGTTGAAAGCGCCGTCGGGAAGGCCGGCCTGCTCAACCGCTTCGGCCAGAAGAAATGACGTAAGTGGGGTTTGCGGCGCCGGCTTCAAAATAATCGGGCAGCCGCTGGCGATGGCGGGAGCGACTTTATGTGCCACCAAATTCAGCGGGAAATTAAACGGAGTAATCCCGGCAATCGGACCGAGCGGGAACCGGCGCACGATGCCCCAGCGTCCGGAGGTGAATTGCTGCCAGTCGAGTGACAGGTACTCCCCTGGAATGCGGGTGGTTTCTTCGGCGGCAACGGTGAAGGTGAAGACCGCGCGTTCTACTTCGGTCCGCGCTGCCTTCAGCGGTTTCCCGGCCTCCTGCGCCATGGTGCGGGCGAACTCCTCTTTGCGCGAGGTTATGTACTGCGCAATCGAGCGCAGCACCCGCTGCCGCTCGAATGCCGGAAGCCGTCGCGTGCTTCCGAATGCCCGCACCGCGGACTGGATAGCGCGCTCCACATGTTCGGCGGTTCCCTGAAAAACCGTAGCCAAAGGAGTGCCGTCGTACGGCGCGCGGATCTCAACTGGCGTTCCTTCTTCCAGCCATTTGCCGGCCAGATAGAACCCTCGCGTGCGAACTGGAACTGTCGTCATCTGGGCCATGTGGACCTCCGAACAAATCGATTATAGGCAAGCGGGAAAAAGAATGCGCGAAGCACGATAAGATGACGCGGCATGACATTACGTTCTATTGCCGAAGCCTCAGAACAAATTCGCCGCCAGGAAATTTCGCCGGTGGATCTGCTCAAGGAGTGCCTGAAGAGAATTGAGCGGCTGAATCCCACGCTGAACGCTTTCATCACTGTGACCGCCGAATCGGCATTGGCCGAAGCGCGTGAAGCCGAACGGGAGATTCAGGCGGGGAAATGGCGCGGCCCATTGCACGGAATTCCAATTGGGCTCAAAGACCTGATCGACACCGCGGGCATTAGAACCACCGCGGCCAGCGGAGTATTTCGCGATCGCATTCCTACCGAGGACGCTGATGTCGTTAAAAAGCTAAAGGCCGCCGGAGCGGTACTGATGGGCAAGCAGAACCTGCATGAGTTCGCTTACGGCGGCAGCTCTTTGATCAGTCATTTCGGGCCGGTACGAAATCCAGTCAATCCGGAGTTCATCGCGGGTGGTTCCTCTGGAGGCTCCGCGGCCGCAGTGGCGTCTGGGATGTGCTACGCCGCTATCGGCACCGACACTGCGGGCTCCATTCGCGAACCGGCGGCAATATGCGGGGTGGTCGGACTGAAGCCGTCGTATGGGTCAGTGAGCACGCGCGGAATTATTCCGCTTTCGCAATCGCTTGACCATGCCGGACCCCTTACTCGGACCGTCGAGGATACCGCGGTCGTTCTGGATGCAATCTCGGACTCTCCGGGAAATTATCGGCATGACCTAAAGAGCGGCATTCACGATCTCGTCCTCGGAGTTCCGCGAAAATATTTCTATGAGGACCTCGACAGCGAGATTGCGGCCGCGATTGGAATGGCAATTGAGCGACTTACGAGCGAAGCGAAATCCGTTCGTGAAGTGGAGTGCCCTGTCGACCAGGACCGCACGGTATTTCTTGCGGAATCGCAAGCCCTCCATCGCGACAAAATTGCTTCGTCTGCGGATTTGTACGATCCGGAAACTCTGCGCCGGCTGGGGGCAGGAGACGCTGTCAGCGAGGCCGAGTACCTTGAAGCGATTGACCAATTGAAGCGCGCGCGCCAGAAGATCGGGGAGGCATTTCGCGGTGTGGATCTTCTGATAACTCCCACAGTCCCGGTCCCTGCGCCGCGAATTTCTGATTTGCTAAAAGACATGTCACAGCTCCGCCCGGCTGAGATGCTCTTGCTCCGCAATACGCGACCGGTGAACGTGTGGGGATTGCCGGCGATCTCGGTCCCTTGTGGATTCAATTCACAGGGTCTGCCTATTGGATTGCAAATCATCGGCCCGCCGCACGGAGATGGGCAGGTTTTGCGCGCCGCATACGCGTACGAACAGAACATATGACAGCTGCTGCCATCTCACAGCCTTGGGAAGGCGCGGCTTTATTTGGCGGGCGAAGAGCTATTCCTCTTCGCTGGCGGGAACATTGGACGTGAGCCAATTACAAACTTCCCGATACGAATCACAATACAGCTCGACTTGCCCGCAGGTTTCGCAGATATCGGCTATAAGTTGCACCGAGTAAAGCGAAGCCTTGTGTGCAGTGCGGGACAGGTCGCTCTGTAACACACCGCTCACCCGATTGAGGTGCAAACATCGCGCTTCGGGCATAAATCACCTGTAGAGCACTCTCAACGAGGATTGATGTGGCCCTCAATGAACTTACTTTAGACGCGTTCGGATTGTCTGTGATCGAAGTCACACGGTTGTGTGACGTGAATCACACGAGCTGGTTCGCTTCTAAAAGTTACCCAACGAAAAACGCCCATCGCGCCAGGGGCTAAGAAGCCCCTTCGTGTACCTTAGTGTCCTTTGTGGTTTGGATTTTTTGCCTTGCGAACCTGCTTTAATCCACCGAATGCACGTCTTCGGGGAGCATCATTACAAAATCACATTCCTTCGTATTTTGTGAACAGGAGAGCATGCCACGTCGCAGGATTTTTGTGGGCACATCATCCGGGAAGGCAAAATCGATTTTAGCGTTGCGTAGATTTTCGGCCAGGGGCTTCAGCTTCTCTTCACCACTGATAAATTTTGCGGCTACGACTTTGGCGTCGCCCGTCGGTGACGTGACTATCACGAAAAACTCTGCCGTTCCTCCAGCAGGGGCAATTTTGCCTAGATGTATGGTTCGTAGAGTCTGCAAGTCAGCGCGATGTTGTTCGACCGCCTTGGTGGCGTTCGCGTCACTTCCAACCAGCGCAGCCAGGCGTCCTTTTGTCTCCAACGCCGGGCGAAGACCTGACATCGACATCGCATAAGTACGGATGGCGTCGTCCTTGCGTCCGCGTTTTTCGTAAATTTCAGCCAGGTGGTCGCCGACTTCGCCGTGTTCGCCCAGAGTCCACGCGGCACTCACATATTTTTCAGCCTTTTCCAGATCGCCTCGAGCGAAATATACCCAGCCAAGGGTGTCCCAATCGGCGTCCAGCGCAGAAACCATGCCGAGATCGCGATCAGACAACTGATCGAGAGAAAGATTACGCAAAGAATTGGCGATGGCGGTGACTGCCGACTCCGCATACTGCTGCGCGCGATCCAGGTGCGCCTTCTTGAGCGAGAGCTGGTAGGCAATATCGTTCCAGACTTCTGGCGTAGCGGAAATTTCAGTCGCCCGATCAAATGCCGCAAGCGCCTTGTCGTCCTGGCCCAAATTGAGATATGCATCGCCCAGGCCGATCTGCAGTGCCGCGTCATCTGGTTTGAGCGAAACTGCTTTCTCCAGTTCAGGCGCGGCCTTGTCGTACTGATGCGCCTCGGCATACATGCTGCCAAGGGCAGAATGGGCGTACTCGCTCAACGGATTGATCTCAAGCGTTTTGTTGAAGGCCGCGGCAGCGTCATCGTACTTGCGCGCGGTAGTGTAAGCCCAGCCCAGCGCCCCGTACGCGTACTCGTCATACGGATTCAAGTCGGCCTGTTTCTGAAATGCCGCAATGGCGTCGTCGGTCTGTCGCAACAGCATGTAAGAGCGGCCGAGGTCCATCCACGCCGTCTTGTGCTTGGGATCGGCAGCGACTACGCGTTTTAAGAGCTCGATTGCGGCCTGATAGTTTCCTCGGTCGAAAGAGGCTTTGGCCGCGTCATAAAGATCGTCACCCTTCAGGTCAGCGGAAAGGGTCGGCGATCCCGCGGCGCTGCTGTCGATTGAGAGATGCTGCGTGGCATCGGACAGCACTGCGCGACGGAATGCCAGATAGTCGCTCGACCGTGCCGAAGATAGCTCATCGACACTGGTAGCCAGTGTGCGCGATGCGGTAAACACATTGCTTTCGACCTTGTAAGAGGCATCGTAGTGCGCATAATCGCGCTTCATGGAAAACGGCAGCGGCGACTTTTCGGTATATTTCGCGGGAAACTCCAGGCGTAGGTGATACGAATATTCGATTGGCGAACCGATCTTGATCGGATCGGCATCATCTTCGTCGGCGTCCGCGAGATTGATTTGCGAAAGCGGAAGCACCAGGTCGGATTTCTTCTTCGACCAGTCGAGAAAATTTGCAGCTTCAATTTTGTAGTCGATCTTGAACGGCTCATGAGTCTCGGCCGGGTCGCTCACATTAAGGGCGGAAACTTCCCCGGTGAGGCCGCTGAAGGTATTCATCTGCTTGACCCAGTCGTTCCACTTGTTGCGCGGGACGCGGCGGAAGAGCATGCGCAAGTAGAGTTCGGTGTCCCCCCGAAGCTCATAATTCACCTGCGCAGTCAGCTTGCCGAACTCGTTTACTTTGCCGTCAATCGATGAAACTTGCCGGTTCACCATCGGCGGATCGGCGGGTGTCTCCTCAAGATGCGGAACGCCATCCTGGGGAATGATGAGAGCTTCCTTTTTTCGCAAAACCGAGGCCAGCAGCCGGAAGGGCGCGACTTCGGTGGTCGTGTCCATCCAGATTTCTTCTTTGCCGAGCGGCAACATGGTGAACACGTGGTCAAATTGCGACGGCGAAGGAATGTCTGGGTCAATCTTCCGGCTGGAATTAATCAGCACAGAAGACGCGTGATAGCCGGAAGCTTCGAGCAGCGACGCCAGCAGCGTGTGCTTATCCTTGCAATCACCGTATTCATTGTGCAGCACGTCTGCAGCCGAGTGCGGCTGAAATCGCCCTACTCCGAAAGAAAGGCTGATATATCGGAAGTTGGGTCCGACGTAATCGTAAAGCGCCTCAATCTTGTCAAGGTCGGCAGTCTTTCCCTTGGTAAGCTCCGTGGCCTTAGCACGAATTTCCGGAGTGGGCTGGCGCCGGTCTTTTTCGAGCGAAGCATACCAGCGGCCCATTTGCTCCCAGTTGGCAAAAGTCGTCATCTGTACGGCGGGAATGTCCGGCTCTTTGGCTGCGTGCTTCTCTTTTTCTTTGTCCTTCTTCTTTTCGTCTTCGTCTTTATCGACGTGCGAGCTCGCCCAGGTGTAAATGCGGCGGCCATTCTCGTCCGCGATCTTCGGATCGTTACCAGGTTTGGTTTTCAGCTTGATGGTGCGGTCTTTGGGAACATCAAGAACCAGTTGCTCATCAAGGACAGTGCCCGACTTTGCGAAGTCATACTCCATCCAGAACTGGCCGGAGGCGAGCGGTGTCTGCGTAATAGTGACGAAGCTGTATTCGAGTTCTTCCCCCGGCCGCAACCCCGGCACGGTAATGTGCTTTTGGCGATAGTCGGTATAGACCGGAGCGTCTCTTTCGAGCGGAATGCTCAGGTCCTGCACCGAGTCTGCTGGAGCGGTCACGGTTGAGCCATCCAGCTTCAGCACGCGGACGTATGGAATTTCAACGCGCTCGTTAGCAGAGTTATACCCAACCACCAGCTGTCCCCACTGCTCGACGCCGGATTCACTCTGCACCTTAATCTTGGCGTAGACTTCGCGGCGTCCGGTTCCGTCATTTTCAAACCGAAAAGCCGTGCGCAACTTCTCAACCACATAGGCTTCCTGCGAATGGTCGATGACAGTTGGTGCGGCCGGGTTAATTGGAGGGCCGGGAAGCGGGTTGGGCGTTGGCACCTGTGCCAGCACGGTTGAAACAAGCAGCAGTGGAAGGAGAGAAAAGCAGCGCGAGAACATATGCCCTGCGCCCGTTGTATCGCATTGTGAGCAGGGAAGCAAGTTACGCGAGAGGGGACTGCGGCGTGGGCCGAGGCGATCCCCATCTGCACAACATTCATCCAGAAGCGTTTTGTGGAGGCACAGGCACCCGCGCCCGTGTTTTTATTACTGACTCGACATGGACTTCTCGACAAATGCGGCTTCGTCGGACTTCATCTTCTTAAGGCTATCCATTGGCAAATAGACCATGTGTCCGGCGTCATAGGTGGCATATGAAATCTGGTTTCTATATTTCGCTGGCAAGTCCATGTGATCAAACGTGTAGTTGGCCGCATAATAAGGAGTAGCCAAATCGTAATAGCCTTCCATGACCAGCACTTTCAAAAATGGATTCCGCACCATGGCCTTGCGCAGTGCGCTAGCCGTATCCGGAAAACCTTCAATCCCTGAACCCCAATCCCATTTCTCTCCGAAGCCTGCCTCGCGGGCAAACAGGTAATACGGCATGTCCACCTTGTAGCCGAGTTCATTACGCAGATAGTTGTTGAAGGCCGCGTTGAAGGGCGAAAGAATGTTGGACTCGGTGGGATCATAGAACGGCGTGTCCAATAGACCATCCGGATCGGGCCCGGTATAGCGCCCGTCGAGGCGCCCAACCCGCAGTTTCTGATCGATCAGTAGATAGTGAGTGAACTTGGGCACATCGATGCGCAGGTTCGCCTCGTCGATGACCTCTTTACTGACTCCCGTAAAGCGGGACATCTGCTCGATCGTCTTCTGGCGTTCGTCAGCTGAGAGCGAATCGCCTTTGGCCAGCGCCTGCGCGTACTCGACCGAAGCCCATTGCTCCGCCTGCTGCCGCGCTTTGTTTACATCCTGCTCCAGATCTTGCGGCAGTTTGTGGTGGTAGCCGGCGATCATGGTGAAAGACGGAATCAGGAAAATGTATGGCTCATCGTTGGTCTTTTGATCGATGAGCGTTTGAAAATTCAACACAGTAGAGAGCAGCGTGATGCCGTTAAAGCTAATTCCTTGCTGACTCAGATTGCCGGCGATTCCAGCGGAGCGCGTGGTCCCATAACTCTCTCCCAGCAAAAAGAGCGGCGAACTCCAGCGTTCATAGCGAGTGATGTAAAGACGGATAAATTCGCTGAAGGCTTCGATGTCGCCCTTCACGCCCCAGAATTTTTTCCCCAGTTCGGAAGTTTCTGCGCGACTGAAACCGGTGCCGATCGCATCCACCAGCACCAGGTCGCTTTTGTCGAGCAGGGTGTAGGGATTGTCTTCGGTCCGGTAAGGCGCGGGCGGCAGGAAACCGTCCGGATTCAACATCACTCGCTGAGGTCCGAGCGCGCCCATATGCAACCATATCGAGGCCGATCCGGGGCCGCCGTTGAAAGCGAATGTCAACGGCCGCTTCGTGGCTTCCTGACCATCGAGAGTGTAGGCCACAAAAAACATTTCGGCTTCTATCTTGCCGTCGCCACGTTTGATTGGAAGCCGTCCGGCAGCAGCGGTGTATTTCAGCGTCTTGCCGTTGAGCGAGACCTGGTGATGCGTCACGACCGGCGCGACTTCGGTCATGTCATAGTGCTCTTCTTTTTTATCGTCGCCGGGCTTCCCTTCCTGCTGTGACGGAGCGGGCTCAGTGGACTTCGCTGGTTCGGCGGGTTTTTCCGCCTTTTGCGTCTGTGCCTGTTTCTCTTTTTTCTTTTCCTGATTCGTGGGCTGAGCTTGCGACTGCGAGGGCTGCTGTGTTTCGTTCTGCTGAGCAACCGCAACGCAAGCAAGCACTATGGCAAATATTAGCGAAAGCAATGAGCGCATCATCTTCTCCGGTGAACCGAGATTATACGACTTCGGCGGAGGCTCTTTGTTTGCACGTCAGAATCGCGATCGGCGTGGCTCTTGTAGGCCGGTTGTTAAGATATACATGTGGCGACCACGACCAAAAAACAAAAAAGAGAAAAGGAAAAAACCAGCCGCACTCCAGTCATCGACGTTTTGCGCGCACAGTCTTTGACGAAAATGCAATGGCTGGTACACGGTTTCAGTACTCGAGGCGGCGGAGTTTCGAAATGTTATGGCGGTCGCGCCCTGAACCTGGGATTCAGCTCTCACGATTCGAAGGCGGCCGTCACGCGTAACCGGCAGGCCTTCATTTCTGCCCTGACTGATGGCTGGCAACCGCGCACATCTCGCCCGTCAGCTCAGCAAGAATGGCCGCTGGTCACGCTTCGCCAAATACATTCCGACCTGATTCACCGAATTTCGAACATTCCCAAAGACAATGCCCCGCTTGCTGGCGACGGAATAGTGACCGATGTTCCCGGAATTCTGTTGGGGATATTGACCGCGGATTGTCTTCCCGTGATTCTGGTCGATCCCAAGCGACTGGCTATTGGAGTTTTTCACGCCGGCTGGCGGGGAACGGCGAAACGAATCGTAGAAAAAGGCGTAGGCGAGATGCACCGCTGGTTCGGTAGCGATGCGGGAGATATAAAAGCCGTGATCGGTCCGGGAATTCGGGGCTGCTGCTACGAGGTTGGGCAGGAGGTCCGTTCCGCTTTCGAGGCTAAATTCCCTTACGGCAGCGACTTATTCCGCGAAACCAAAGAGCGAAACGAAATTCACCAGAAGTATCCGCTATTGTTTCTGACCGCCCGCCCCCCTGGTCATAGCGAGCTGCCCAAGAAAGTCTTCCTGGATCTCGCAGAGGCCAATCGCCGCCAGCTCATCGATGCCGGTGTTTCACCGAAAAACATTTCGGATTTAGACCTATGCTCCCTGTGCAGACCGGATTTGTTCTTCTCCCATCGCGCTGAAAAAGGAGTAACCGGAAGAATGATGGCCGTGGTTGGAACCACGACTGCTCGCGCCGTACCCTGAGGATTTGTCGTCGCATTAATATAAGGACTAGAGGTTTCCTCATCTTTACTTCTCGCCCAATTGGATTCGTGAGCAGTCCATACAAGACCCCGAGCGAAGTTCCCAAAGGACTGGGCGCGAAACACGACGCCGATGGTGTGCTCAGAATACTGCCCGAGTTTGAAGCGGGGCTCACCGACATCGAGGGCTTTTCGCACCTCATCGTGATCTGGGAGTTCGATCGCAGTCAGGGATTTGAGTTAACTGCGTCGCCACCTTCTGACAATCGCTCGCACGGTGTGTTTGCCACCCGATCGCCGCTGCGTCCCAATCCAATTGCCTTGACCAACGTCGAGCTACTTCACCGCAAAGGTGCCGACCTGCATGTCCGCGGCGTCGACATGCTCGACGGCACGCCCATTCTGGATATCAAGCCTTACCTCTCCAGCATCCCGTCAGAAAAATTACGCCGTGGCTGGCTCGCCGAAGCCGAAGCGCGAAATAGGTGACGTTGTCTTTTACGAATATGCCTTTCGATGTTTCCACTCACGGCGAGACCTTCAACTGCCAAAGAAGAAAACTTAAAGAGTCGACGGAATCGCCAATGTCCTGTGTGACCGAGCGCCCTCCTGCGTGACCCGCAGCCAACTCGTACCGCAGCAGGATCGGGCGATCAGAACCCGTTGTAGATTGTAAAAGCGCGGTCATTTTTCGCGCATGCAAGGGAGCGACACGCGTATCGCCATCGCCCGTCATGAATAAGACTGCGGGATATTTGATTCCTGGCTTGGCGTGCTGGTAAGGCGAATATTTGTATAGCCATTTGAATTGCTCAGGGTCACTCGCCGCCCCGTATTCTGAAACCCAAAATTTTCCCATCATGAACTGGTCGTAGCGCAGCATGTCGAGCAATGGATGCCAGCACACGACCGCCTGATACAGATCGGGCCGCTGCGTGAGCGCGGCTCCGACCAGCAAACCCCCGTTGCTGCCGCCCAAAATAGCAAGCTTAGACGGATTGGTGTATTTGTTTTGTACCAGCCATTCTGAAGCGGCAATGAAGTCATCAAAAACATTTTGCTTGTTCCCCAGCATACCGGCTTTGTGCCAAGCCTCACCGAACTCGCCGCCACCGCGCAGGTTTACCTGAGCAGCCACGCCGCCGTGCTCTGCCCAAACGATCGCATCGGGCCAGAAGTCAGGCGTGATGTTCAATGCAAATCCACCGTAGCCGGTAAGTAGCGCGGGACGTGCACCGTCTGTTTTCAATCCCCGGCCATGGATCAAGAACATCGGTACACGAGTTCCATCCTTCGACGTGACCCACACCTGCTTGATTTCAAATTTGCTGCTGTCGAGCGGAACGCTAGGCTCGTACCATGTGGATCGCTGCCGCGTGCCCATAGCAAATTTGTAGATGGTGCGCGGGATGGTGAATGACGTGAAACCGATAAAAGCATCGGGGGTTTCCCACCTGGTCTGAATATCCGTGACCGAGCCGAGAGCGGGAAATTCCAGGTTGCCCGCAAGCCTACCGCTCGGCTCAAAGACCTTCACTTCAGAAGTCGCATTCTTGACGTAAGCCACAATAATTTTGCCGCCCGATAAAGCGACGCTGTCTATAGCGGTATCGCTCTCTGGAACGACCTCACGCCAGTGCTCGCGCTCAGGGTGGGCAAAATCCACAGCTAACACTCGCCCGCGCGGCGCCTGCCAATTCGTCTGTAGGAATAAATGATCGCCGCCGGCAAACGGGAAGAACCGTGCGTCGATGTCTTTTACCAATGGCTCAATCGGGCCCTTTGCAGGCAGGTCTTGCAGCCAGATCTCGGCTTTGTCACATGCCGAGCCATTGCACACCAGGATTATCAAATGGCGGCCATCTTCGCTCGGATCGCCGGTAATGATCGATTCCTTCGTATAACCCTTGCCAAAAACATCTGCATCGCTAGCCACCGGCGTGCCCAGTTTGTGAAATCTAACGCGGGGCCCCTCGTCGAGAATCATCGAGTAATAAAAGCCGCTGCGGTCGGGCAGGAAGCTAACATCAAAATAGAGTGCCAAGGGCAGCACATCCGGCAGTTCCTGGCGGGTATCCAGATCCAGAACGTGAACTTCAGTCTCATCTTTGCCGCCTGCCCGAAGCATATAAGCGAGGAGCTTGCCGTCTTTCGAGACATCGAAAATGTCCACGTTCGTAGTGTGCTCGGCGCTCATGGGATTGGGGTCGATCAGCACCTGCTCCTTGCCTGTGTCCCCCTCTCGCATGCAGATGACGTACTGCTCCTGATCGACCTTGCGGCGCCGGTAAACGAAGCGGCCGTTCCGTTCAAACGGAGAATGAATTCCTTCGATCTTCTTTAACTCAGCCAGACGGTTTTCCAACGCGCTCCGTCCCGGCAGGGAATCCAACAGTGAGTGAGTGTAGTTGTTCTGTTCGGTGATCCATGCCCGCGTTTCTGGGCTGTTCTGGTCCTCCAGCCAACGATAAGGATCGCTGATGGTAGTGCCATGCAGCACCTCTTGCACGTCATCACGCCGTGTTGCTGGCGACTGCTTCTGCTGCGGAAGTTGACTTTGCGACTGCGCCAAAGACGCAGCTAAGGAAATGACAATCAGGCTGGCAAGCTTCATAAGTATGCTCGGAACCGGAAGTTTGATTGTGAAGTGGTGAGTTTGTCAAGCCAAGGGTAGGGCCTGCTTTGACGTTGAGGATTGTCGCGTTCTTCGAAAACCACGAAGCGTGCTGCACGACGTTAAGAGTTGATTCGAGGGGTGGGCCGGCGCGCAGGCGTGACCCACCCCTGACATCCTTCATCTTGAGCGTGACGTTGGCTTACTCCTGAAACGTACCCGTAACAATCGTATTTGCATCCGTTTCAATCGCCATCATCTGCTTACCTCCGTTCACGACCGCGAGAGTCAAATGCATCGGGGACAGGCCCGCGGGATTAAGGATTGCGGTGCCTGTGCAGTTCGAGTTGATCTTGTAAGTACCGGTTACTGAAGCGGTGTGAATTGAGCCATACAGGCTGACGGTCTCGGTGCCGGTAATCGAGCCGCTACCGTTCAGTGCCAGCCTACCGGCTCCGGCCACCTCGCCTGTCCCAATAACCGTTCCCGTCAGTTCAAGTGAGTACGAGTTTTTCACTCCGAGATTTGTGCAAGTCGCCGTTCCCTGAGCGACTGCGATGCTCGATTGCACGTGTTGCGAGTCAGTTTGAATCAGAAAAGCGCCGGTATAAATACCGGTGGTGTTTACAGTGTTAAGGAAAATCTTGTCGTGCTCAGTTTGACTGCTTTGGTTGGTGAAAGTCGCTGTACCCGTGCAGTTGGTCGCTATAGCGTAGGTTCCCGTGAATGTGAATTCCACGATCGACCCGTCAATGCTTTTTGTAGAAGTTCCGGACAAATGTCCAGCCCCATCTACGATGATCTGGTCAAGGCTCGAAGCCAGTCGAAAGGATCCCGTAAGTGCCTTTAATGCTGGCGTTGCTGCACGCGGCATGCGCCACTTGACTAGGCAGCGATGATTAGAAAAAACGATAATCCACTGTAAAATTTTGTGAAATTCATAGATTCCCCTGGGTGATTTTTACTTGCCGATTTTGTAATGGAATTTCTTGCTAAGTTTTCGGATTTTAACATTTCCATCAACAGTCACAATTCCGCGATTTTGATTTGGGATCAGCGGTTCTCGAAGTTGGGTTGAGGGAGTGGCTTAGGGCTGCGTTTTTGCCGGTTTGTAGCAGCGCCCGCCTTCAGGCCTGCCAACAGAATACAGCTGTAGCTGGGCACGTCTTCAGACGTGCCAGCAGACAATTAGAGGAATGGCGGCTTTAGCGGCTGCGGTTAATTATTTGGACTGGTCTTATCCTCGACCTTTTGTGCGCCTTGACTGGTCTTGTGAGCTACTTTGTGCGTGGCGCTCTTGCTGGTTTTCTTGACCGCATGCCCGGTTTTTTGGCTGCCGGTCTTCACCGCTCGTCCCGTATGTTTGGCGGCCTGTTTAGTGCCGTGTCCGGCGTCTTTGGCTGCCTGTTTAGTATCGTGCCCGGCATCTTTCATGTCTTGTTTTGCGCTTTCTTGCGGGAGTGCGAAAGCTGTAGATGCGAGGGCGGCCAATACAACCAAACTCGAGAAGTGTTTGCCGAAAGACATGTGACAGCGTCCTCCTGTAGGGGAATTAAATGCTCGGATACGGTATCACTAGATCGAGCCGAAATCCACTTTGCGATCACCAAATCAGTAACCGGATCATCTAACCAAGACCAATCGTGTTGCGGCCCGCGCGCCAGGAATTGTAAGAGAAGGAGTGCACATGCCAACATCCAACAACGCTCTAAAAGATCGCCTCTCCAAATCTAACGAAATTACGATTACTGTGACCGGCAGAAAATCAGGACGCACCATCTCAATCCCGGTCTGGTTCGTACTCGACAGCGACAAGCTGTACCTCCTGCCGGTGAAAGGGCCGGATTCACAGTGGTACAAAAATGTGCTCAAAAAACCGGCGATTCGGGTCGAAACCGGCGGCGCGAAGGCCGAGTTCAAGGCGGTCCCTATCGCCGACCCGAAACAGGTATCGTCCGTGGTCGAGAAATTCCGCGAGAAGTACGGGGCGAGTGACGTTAAGAAGTACTATGCAAAGTTCGACGTCGCCGTTGTCGTCCAGATGCGCTGATGCGGTTTGGAATAGCACTGATCCACAAGGCCACTCAAGGAAATCAGAAAGATGGAATCGAGAGTCTGATTAGTTCACCGGCACGGTGCGGGTTGATCCTTATATTTAGCGCGTTGGCTTCGGAAGGACTTGATTCGTATCAGGGCACGTCTTTAGACGTGCCGAAAGATTCCGTAAAAGAGGAGAGCGGCTTTAGCTGCTGCAGGGCGTCCTATTCTGGGCATGACGATCTTCGCCTGAGACACTCGTCACATCTTTCATCTTCTCCGGCCTCGACAAGCTCGCGCATGGCAATCCCCAGCACGGCTTCAGCCGTGCCGGCACGCGATCCCAATGACCCTGTCAGTCCAAACGAGCCGAGTCTGAACAGACAAAATTAGCTTTCGCAGCATTGCACTGCCGCAGTCGTTGTACCCTTTTGAGGCATAGAACTTTTAGCTTCACTCGACCATGGCTGACCCCCTCCAAGCGGTGGAACGGATATGTGAGAGCGACCGTTTTCGCCGTTCGCCTCGACTGCGCAGGTTCCTGAGGTTTATCACGCAACAGGCCCTTGAACATCCAAACGAATCCGTTAAGGAATATGCGATTGCTACAAGCGTCTATGACAAAGACCCATCCTTCGATCCACGGCTTGATCCCATTGTGCGGGTCGAGGCCAGCAGGCTCAGGCTTCGGCTGATGGAATACTATGCGGGGCCTGGTCGCGACGACGAAACTGTCGTCATATTGAGAAAAGGAACATACCTGCCGACGTTTAGCAGCAAGAATTCTGACCCTGCTAGTTTCCAGGACGCATTGGATTCGCCCGGGCGGCCATCTGATTCGGTGATCGTCCTCCCGTTCCTAAACGATACCGGCGATAGCGAACTCGATTACCTTTCGGACGGTCTTGGTTATTCGCTAACGGCGGCACTCTCTGAATCGACAAACCTGCGCGTGATTCCCTTCAACGTGTCGCGTAATTTCAGCCGCGGATTCAACCCCCGATCGGTTGCCGACGAAGTTGGTGTGCGCACCCTCTTGACCGGTACCATTCAACGTCGCAAAACCGAGCTCGCCGTGCAGCTCGAACTGATCGATGGCGCGCAGAATCGTCTTGTCTGGAGCAAGAGGTACAGTTGGCCGGACAGGCAGCGCGAACTCATTGACGACGATCTTCCACGCCGGATTGCGGATGACCTGCATGGGGTGTACGGCCTCGCGACCCGTGAGAAGCCCCGCCGGGCTTCGATAGCAGAATGTTCAAGACAATACGCAATCGGCCGGTTCTTTTGGAACAAGCGATCTGCGCATGGCCTGAAGAACGCCATAATATCGTTCAGGAAAGCACTCGAAGCGGATCCAACCTTCGCTCCTGCTTATGCGGGTCTGGCAGACAGCTACATTGCTCTGGGGACGTTTGGCATTCTGCCTCCGAATCTCGCGCTGCCGCGTGGCAGCGCCGCGGCGTTGCGGGCCTTGGAACTCGAGCCCGAGATGGCGGAAGCCTACGTTAGTCTCGCGACCGCTAAGGCGTTCTATGAACGCAATTGGGAGGGGGCTGGCCGAGATTACCGTCAAGCCTTGAAAATCGATCCCGACTACGCGACTGGCCATCACTGGTACGGCTGTTTTCTGTTTGCTCAAGGCGCTTTTCAGGAAGCAATCCGGGAGCTAAAGACGGCGCAGGAACTCGACCCTCTTTCGCTAATGATCTCGGCCCAATTAGCTTCCGGCTATTTTTTCGCGGGGGAATACGGCGCGGCGCGAAATATATGCGACAGCACTCTCGAAATGGATCCGGAGTTCTGGGTCGCAAGATGGTTCCTTGGTATGACACTCGAACAAGCGGGACAGCTCGATTCAGCTATCGAGCAGCTTAATCGCGCGACGCAAAGTTCCAATCGTAGCGTTCTTGCTCTTTCAGCTTTGGGACACGCGTATGCGATCGCAGGCTCCGAACAGAACGCTAAAGAGCTTCTGGACGAACTTGGAAGTCGCGGAGAGAACCATTATGTTCCCGCTTACGTTAAGGCCGTCATTGAAGCTGGATTAGGAAATGGACCTGCTGCGATAAGCCAGCTAAAGGCTGGGTGCGATGAGGCATCTCCGCTACTGCCCCTTTTTGTGGGTACAGATCCAAGATTGAACCCTCTTCGCGGCGAAAAGGAATTTTCTTCGATCATGCAGTGGCTTCGAATTCCCCCGTCTTCAACCGGCTAAAAACTTAGGTTAGCTTTGTAGCGGCAAGGTCGAAACGAAGTTCTCGATCAGAGCTGCCAACTCTTTGGGAGTTTCAATCGGAAGTTCGTGCCCGCAGTCCAGCGCTTCCATATGGCAAGCGGAGAACGTCATACCCACCGCGTTTTGAATTGTTTCCGGAGTAAACATAGGATCGTGGGCTCCGGCACAGATCAGAGTTTTCACGGGCTGCTCGCATTTAAGGCTGCTGAGATCCTCCCTGGAACACACGCCCAGAGTTTCGGATAATGTAATTTCGGGCGTTGTGGAAGCATCGTGGAAATATTCGTCCATCGTTTCGGATGGAAGCTTTTGCTTCGTGAAGCCGTGGATGAATTCCCCGAACAGCGTACGGTCTCTCGTGATTCGGATCCAGTCTCGCGCCATCTCCTCTGGCATGGCAAACGCCGCCAGCGAGACAGGCGCCACCAGGATTTGTCCCCACAGCCGTCCAGGGTATTTCACAGCGAGAGCCTGCGCCCATTTGCCGCTCATGCTGAACGCCACATTCACGAACCGCGTCGCCCCTGCGTCGTCGGCCACCGCTATTACATCCTCGACCAATCGATCTGTCGTGAACGGGGCTGATCCTGCGGAAGACCCACCATGCCCGCGCTGGTCGACAATGATCACGCGAACTCGGTCGAGTCGCAAATGCGGAAGCACCTGCCTCCACGAGTGACCGGACCCGGCCCCGGCCCATCCGTGCAAAAAAAGCAGCGGGAGTGGGCCGTTTCCGAGAGTCCAGTAATAAATCTTCGCATTATCGTCGGTTTGAATCACAGGCATAATGTGTGCCTCGACCTTCAATATTAATGATCGGCTGTATTGTCGTCGCCGGAGAGCAGTAACCCAACATTGGTCTCGCTGAAGAGTCCGGTTGCCAGGTTTCCCGAACCGAAGAAACAGACAGCGCCATTTGCCTCTGCAAATCGGCCCGTACCTGAAGTTACCGGCCCACAGACCTCCCAGGAAATTACACCTGGCGTGCTGGTTGCGCTTCCGTTCCCTGCATAGGAGCCAGACAGGGTGCTGCCATCAGCCGCAGTCATCGTATAACCCCCGTCGGTGATTAGAAGGTCCGACAACCTAATGTGTTCGCTGGCAGCAAGTTTGTACTTTCCAATGTGAGTTCCTTCCCCCGTGGCGGCGTCCCGGCTTACCACCACGCCGTCCGCATTGGGTGCGCCCACCGCAAAACTGCCGGCATCCTTTGAATGGAACGGCTTGTAGGTTTGCGCGAATAGCCCGGTTGAAAATCCGAATACCGCTGCCAGCACTGCTATGGTTTTTGTGAGCTTGGTGTGTTTCATATTCCTCCTGAATTGAACCTCAGGAGGCAGAATCTTCTAATTGCGCTGCGCAGAACAGTAACTTACGGTAAGGTGAGTTCTCGGAATCCCCCCAATTCGCCGAGCTTCGCAACTCCTACGTTGTCATCCTGAGCGAAGTTGTCGTTCGCGAAGCGGATGACAACGCAGTCGAAGGACCTCGCGTTTCTCCCGGCGAGCAGCGGCGCTTCAGGGCATTTTTCACGGCAACATCCGACATTACCAGCGTAATTTTGTGCTTTGCGGGGCGTTGGGGTACCGTTGGAGCCAAATCGCGAGCTTGTGTTTGAGGGGAATGTGAGCGCTGTGCGGCTAGTTCCGGGCGTTGGGTTGGTGCTGCTGCTCGTGTGCGCCCTGTGCTCCGGTCAGTCCCTGGGTGACGCTGCACGTCAGAGTCGTCAACAAAAGAAAACGCGCGGGACGACCGCCAAGAAAACCTATACCACGGACGACTTGACCGCTCCCACTAAAGACCTGTCGGGCACCTGGAGCTTCACCCACTTTGATGACCGCTTCCAAGGGTCGATCGACCTACGCCAGTCAGGATCGGCGCTAAAAGGTACGTGGCATACCAGCAGCGGGAAATCCGAACCCGACACGCTGGTCACCGGTAGCGTCGATGGAACGGCAGTTAAGCTCACGCGATTCCTCGGCTCGAATCAGCAGAACTACACTCTGACTCTCTCGGCCGATGGCAAGCGACTGGATGGTTTTGGCGAAGGTTTCTTTTTGCACCACACAAATCTCAACATGACGCGAAGTGAAGACGCTAAGCCCGCGACGGCTCCGCCCAGTACAACCTCCACAGCGCCGCCCGCAAAACAATAGATAACTAAGTCGGCTCCAGCCCGTCGAGTGCGCCTCTGGTACGACGGTCCTCGCGCCCCGGTCGCATCGTAGATCCCTCTCGCACGGGCAAGTGCGTTCGTTCGGGATGAAATCACAGAAGTTGCGCATTTGAGCGCTCCCTCCGACCTGTCATTCCGACCGAGGCAGGATGATTCGCTTTGCGAATCATCCTGCGGGAATGGGACCTGCTTTTCTGTGGGGGGAGGATTATTTGAACCGCCTCCACGTTCTGTCATCCTGAGCGAAGTTGTCGTTCGCGAAGCGGACGACAGCGCAGTCGAAGGACCCATGTAACTTGATCTGAACAATGAGCCTTCCGAGAATTCGACAGGCTAGGAAATTCGGGAGAAGTAGGCCACCCGCCAAACAGATTTGTAATTTCTTCGTAAATTCGTCCGCCCATCAGCCAAGCCGAGGGATGTCTAGTTCGCCTATTTAGCAGCCGAAGGGAACAAATTCGCGATCTCCTGATTTCCGGATTGCTGCGCGAGTAGCTTGAACGGCGTTCCCTGGGTGTCATTCGCTGCGCGAAGGGCCGGAAACCGGAGAAGGAATCGTGTAACCCATTCAACCTCGCCGCGTTCTATTGCATGTGCAAGGTCATCCAGCTCAATCGCCAAAAATCCACCCATCTCGCGCAGATATTCAATCGCCCAACCTGTGGGAGTGGCGCCGAATTGACCATCGGTGGCGTTGATGTCAGCGCCTTGTTTCACCAGCTCTTGAACGACGGAGCGATGTCCGCCAAAAGCCGCGTAGTGAAGAGCCGCAGCGCCTGATTTATCCCGATGGTTGATAAGCTCGGGATGGCTACCAATAATGGCTATGACTTCTGCGAGTTCGCCTCGCTTGGCGGCGTCGATTAGCGTCTCGAAGTCAGTCATCAGAATACCTCCAAGCTGGGGGACAAAGAACTGCCCCTCGGCGAGAAGCATAGAATAGCCGCGCTCCCAAGACCTGTCATTCCGACCGAGGCAGGATGATTCGCAAAGCGAATCGTCCTGAGTGAGGAACCTGCTGCTCTGCGGAGGCGAGAGGCGAATACTACCGCACACTCATAACTCGAAAATGTCGGCTACGATCGCCGGCTCACAAGGGGCCCTATTGACCTATTCCACCCAAAGTAATCGTGTGGGGGCTGCCGAGACCGTCGTCCTGAACAGAGACGGTGCCATCCAAGATTCCCTGTAGAGTCGGTGCAAACTTAATTGAGATCGTACAACTTGCTCCTGCTGCAAGCGATGCGCCACAATTGTTGGTTTGCGCAAATTGTTGTGAAGCGCTGATTCCAGCCAGTTTCAGAACGCCAGTGCCTGTGTTCGTAACGCTTACCTGTTGCGGTTGGCTCTGAGTGCCAACAGTCTGAGTGCCGAAATCGAATCCCGTGTTGGACAGCGTCCCCCGTCCATTAGAGACTCCAGTCCCTTGAAGGGTAATAACATGCGCGAAAGCACTGTCGTTTGCAACGACTGTAACGGTGCCAGTGCGCACGCCAATTTGAGAAGGCTTAAAATCTACCTCCCACGCGCCGCAGCCAAGATAAGGGGGATAGGACAAAGGACAAGGGTTTGTCGGTAATGTGAAATCGGCGCCTTGTACAGTAACGCTACTCACCGTTACGGTTGAGTAGCCCTTACCGTTGCCCATACCGAAATATCCAACAACCTTAACGTTAAGATTCTGCTGGCCAAAATCTACGACCGTCGGACTAATGCTCAACTGTGTTTCTGCTGTGCCGACGAGAGGAAGGGTCTGAGGAGAATTCGGCCCAGAATTACTGATGGAGACATTTCCATTAAAAACTCCGCTCCGGGTTGCGTGGAATGCAACTGTGACTTTGCATGAAGCTCCAGCTACGAGACCGCCATGGCAGTTGTTGCTTTGAGAAAATGGCCCTGACATTTTAAATCCGGAAAGAACTACGGCTGATTGGCTCGTATTCGTCAGAGTGATGACACCCGATGGTGCCGGCTCATTCACCGTCGCATATAGGTTCAGTGGCATTGGGGAGAAGGCCAGGTCCGACACGATCAGACCAGTACCGAAGAGGCTAGCGCTTGCTGGCCCACCCGGTCCCAGGCCTCCGACGGTTAGAGAGCCTGTTGCATTTTCGTTGGCTGACGGTTTGTATGTCACCGACGCCCTACAACTTGCCTGGGGTGCCAAGGGCGCGCTGCAGGTATTACTCTGGGCGAATCCCGTCGAGACAGAGATACTTGGAATGCTTGTAAAGTAAGGAGTTGCATTTGCGATGTTGACGATGCGTCCCAGGGGTGCGGCTCCCACGAATTGACTTCCGAATCCCACTGAGCTCGTCGATAGAGCAATTGCCGAAGTACTCCCGATACCACTTAGGTAGGCTGTGTACCTGGTCTGGCTTGGATCAGCCACAATTGCGAGTTGCGCGGTATCACCTTGTGTCGCGGCCGTATATGTCACCGACACCGTGCAAGAACTCCCCGCGTTGAGAGTGGTTGGGCAATTGTCACTCTCAGCAAAGGCTGAAGGCTGGATCATTTGTATGCTATTGATGGCTGCCGGAAGCAAACCTGAATTCGCAATCACGATTTCTTGCCTGCCGCTTGTGGTGCCGATTAATTGAGCGGAGAATCGCAAATAGAGCGGAAATATTGATAGGATCGAGCCCACGCCGTCACCATAGCGGGACTTTGCAATAACAAATTGCTGCGGTGCGGAATATGCATTGCTGGTAATGGTCACGGTCCCGGAGGTCTTGTTATCTGCCGCTCCTTGCAAGATGAGGGTACAGCCAGTACCCGGAGGCAGGCTTGAATTACAGTTGCCTCCCTTTGTGAAATTGGAGGAGGGCGTAATGGCACTGATTGTTAGTGGAACGCTGCTGGTATTGCGCAGCGCAAGTACCGGGCTGATACGAGGCGAAAGGCTGAATTGGGACTTATTGGCTGGTGAAATTTTGGCGAGGAACAGCGTGTAATTGGTATTCTGAATGGTCTGGCTGTGGATAGGGTGAAGCAGGGGGAAATCGCCCTGCGCAGCCCCTGCGACATAGATGCCTCCTACCTTGTCAACCGCAATGCCAATTGGCTGGGAACCCCCACCCGTTGCCCCCAGGTAGGTAGAAAACAGCAACTTACCCGTAAGGTCAAGCTCACTTACAAAACCGATTGATGATGCCTGTTGGGAGGTACTCTCAATGGAATTGAGAGTAGGCAGATTACTTGAAGTGTTAGTTCCCGTCACATAAGTATTGCCCAGTTTGTCCACTGCAATGCCTGCGGCGTTACCGCTTCGCAGAAAAGTCGAAAAGAGAACGCTGCTGCCTGACGCGTTGAGTGTTACCACAAAGACCTTTTGGTCGTACTGCATCGTGACACAGTCCGTGCTCAGTGCATTCAGACCGAGAGGAAATTGGCACGAACTGCTGGTCCCGGTCACGTGAACGTTGCCGAACGCGTCCACGGCAACTCCGGTCGCATAGTCGTTTCCTCCACCAAAGTACGTGGAATATACCAACGAGGACCCGTCGGGAGAGAACTTAGTAATAAAGGCATTGCCGACGTTGCTGGCTTCAATTGGATTTTTTACCGGAATTCCGGCGGTGTTACCGACGAGATATGCGCTACCGCCACTGTCAACAGCAATGCCGGTCCCGATTGTCGATGGCACGCCACCATACCCAGCGAGCCCAAAATAAGTGGAATATAAAAGGGCGGTCCCCGATGCGTTGAGCTTTTCGACATAGCCGTTATAGCAACTTGTGCACAGCAGGCCCGCATAAGTGGGATCGAACGACCCCGGCGTGGTGGGGAGATCGTTAGAAGCAGTATTTCCCGCTATGTATGCTTCGCCAGAGGTGTCGACGGCAATTGCGTGCGCGGGCGAGTTGCTTCCTCCCATGTACGTCGAGAAGGCGAGAGTGCCATCGCTCAGAAACTTACTCACAAATGGCGTATTGCATATGCCCGGGCAGGTCGTCATGAAAGCGCCTGGTGTAGTTGGAAAATCGCTGGAACCTACGGTACCTGTGACATACGCATTGCCTCCGAGGTCGACGGCAATTCCCGAGGAATTGTCGAATCCACTGCCACCCAAATACGTAGAATAAAGAATCGCGCTACCTGTGGAATTTAGCTTTGTGACGAAAATATCTGAGTAGCCCTTATTCGTAGGCTGGAACGCATTGACAGTGGGATAGTTGGTGGCGTACGTCGTACCAGTTACAAAGAAATTGCCCAACGAATCGATTGCGACACCTTGTACCTGGGTGCTGTTGTTTGCCCCAATCAGCGTCGAGTAACACAGCACCGGATCAATGATTAATGGCTTACTAGTGTCGTACTTTGCGACCGCGATCCCGATCGTATCAGCGCCGCGAAAAACAAAACCTCCATTGATGTTGTGCCGAACACCGGCTATTTCCTGATAGACGATGGGTTTATCTAGTTCGACCGTTACGTTTGCAACTTTGAGGCTCAGATCACCTCGGTCATTTAGACGAACGCTTTCCGCCCCCGTAACACGAAAACCAAGCGCGGTCGGGTCGGAGCCCGCTGCCACAATAAAGTCATATTCCAAGCGTCCCGCATTCCCGTAATAGACGACGTCGATTCCCGGGTAAATGGACCTGAAGGCTGCTTTCTCGTACTGGGGAATTCCTGAGATCCAGGTCGCAGGCCGATTCCCGATGAAGTAATTGCTCTTTCCCGGCAGTAAATCCAACGCCTCGGGTTTTGCTCCTCGATTCGAGTGCAAAAGCTCTAGACTCACGACCGAAGGCTGACTTCGCTCTCCATCCTTCTGGGCATTGATTCCCGGTGGAAGCATGAATACTGTTTTATCCGTTTCCAATAAGACAGTGTAGTCCGCCCCACGCGACAAAAAGTGCACGTCTCGATCAGCTTGGCCACGATTTGGCTCGAAAACTAGAGGAAGGTCGCCGATGTGGGATTCGGCCGACCCGTGGTCAGTCACAATCTGCCCAAAAAGGAGCGGGTTGTATACAGTTACTAAGACGGCGAAGTAAGATGCAACAAATCTAGCCCTCATGGAACAAGCCTCGAGTGTGCGTTGTCACGACTAAACGAAGAACTCTGGCTTATTATTTCGATGATGTCAAGAATAATTCCCGACCTTGAACTGGCGTCTCGGCCCGCTTTGGATTCGGGACTATATGGTTTAAAAGTCATTTGTGAAGGTGCATATTCCATCCCGTCATGTTCTCACCCCACGCGCGTTTGACCCTCCTTTCCCCACTCCCATAAACTGAGCGTTCCATGGCCGAAAATATTCACATCAACTCCCCGATGGGAGCGAGAAGGAAGTGCCTGAAGGCGCGACCGCGCTCGATGTCCGAAGGTAAGACTTAGCCGAATCAATCAAATTGGGAAATGACAGGCCGGTTGGGCACTTCCGCGGGATGACCTGACTGCAGTAGCAAGTGCAAGTCGTTGTTTTCCACCTTGCATCCGCTCCCAAACGGTCGTACACTCCGCAATCAGCAAAATCCGAAGCGCCGTTCGCCCCTCATGTCCGACGACAGATGTAAGAGAGGAGTGGCCATGAAGATATTCTCTTGTGCAGTGTTGGCGCTTGCGTTCGTCCTCGGAAGCATCTGGCCGCTCTCGGCTCAAGTCCAGGGTCAATGGGTTAATACCGGCACGATGCAGTCCGCCCGCGAGTTAAACGCGCAGGTACGGGTGGCTGGCGGAAGGGTACTCTCGGTTGGCGGAGCCGATAGCAATGGCAATGTCCTATTTTCGGCGGAACTCTATAACCAGGCTCTGGGCACCTGGAAACTGACCGGCAACATGGCTGATGCCCGGGAGCTGTTTCCGGCCGTCGTGCTGACGAACGGAAAGGTGCTGGTTTCCGGCGGTGTCGGCGCCAGCAGCTCGGTGTTGGCTGGTGCTGAGTTGTACGATCCCACCACGGGAACGTGGTCTTCGGCAGGTACGCTCTCCATGGCACGATTCGGTCACACAGCCACACTGCTCAAGACTGGAAAGGTATTGGTGACCGGCGGCTGCACGGCGGGCAACTGCACCAGTACAGCAGTCAGCGAACTATACGATCCTGTGTTGAATAGTTGGTCGACGACAGGCAATCTCAACACCGCTCGCCATTACCACACCGCCGTGCTCCTGAAAACGGGGAAGGTGCTGGTCGTCGGAGGTTCGACCGGCAACGCCACCACTTCCTGCGAGCTCTACAATCCTTCGACTGGGACGTGGAGTAACGCAGCCAACACCAATGTGGCTCGCATTTTTCATACCACCACGCTACTTCCGGATGGCAAGGTACTGGTGACTGGCGGCACGCAATCCAGGTTTCCCTTAAGTTCAGCTGAACTTTATGACCCGTTGGCTAACACTTGGACCCTCACTGGAAACATGACAACGGGGCGTTACGCTCACACCGCCACGCTTCTTACCGACGGGACTGTTCTAGTTGCTGGAGGAGAGGGACAGTCAATTAGCTGCGGCAAAGATTGCACTGGCTACATCCCGACGTCCAAGGCGGAAATCTATAGCGAAACCACAGGTAAATTCACCGCTAGTTCAAGTCTGACTCGCCCGCAGGCGTATCACTCCACGACTCTACTGACGACGGGACGCGCATTGGCCGCTGGCGGCATCGGTACTACCAGCATTTGTTGTGTGGTATTGAGCACCGCTGAGGTTTACACCCCGCTAACGCTGACGTTTTCGGCTTCGAGCCTGAATTTCGGTGTCGTCGAGATCGGACTTACTAGCGCGTCTCAGAGCGTAACCGTGACCAATGTCAGCAGTCACTCGGCGACCTTCACCAGCATCATGACCAGCAGCGACTTTTCCGCTAGTAGTTGCCCCACCACGCTTAACGCGGGCCAGAACTGCACGATCAACATCACCTTCACTCCGACCGCGGCAGGGACCCGCAGCGGAGCATTGACCTTCAAGGACAACTCTCCGGGCAGCCCCACGCAAACCGTCACGCTGACTGGCATAGGTGCAACTAACGCCATGACGCTGTTACCGAATCCCCTCAGTTTTTCCGGTCAGATCCCCGGCACCAGCAGCCAGCCTAAGAACGTCACCCTTTATAACGACGGCACCACGGCGATCAACATCACGAAGATTGCGATTGCTCCCGCCGACAACACTTTTACCCAAACTAATAATTGTCCAACCACTCTGAATCCGAACACCAGGTGCACTATTACAGTGATTTTCACTCCACCGGATTCCGGCAACTTCAGTGAAACTTTGTCTGTGACCGACAGCGACAAAAGCAGCCCCCAGACCGCTTCGCTTTCTGGTGTGGGCTTGGACTAAGAGAGGGACCGCTCGCGAGCTCGATTCTCTTCGATTAGAAATTCCTCGGGGGCGTGTTCCATCCCGTCATGTTCTCACCCCCTCCGCTGTTTGACCCTCCTTTCCCCGCTCCCATAAACTGAAACTCATTCCATGGCAGAAAACATTCACATCAAACTCCCCGATGGGAGCGAGAAGGAAGTGCCCAAGGGCGCGACGGCGCTCGACGTCGCCAAGTCGATCAGTCCGCGGCTGGCGGATGCCGCGTTGGCCGCCAAGACTAACGGCGACCTCATCGATCTGACCCGGCCATTGGATAAAGACACCGAGCTCCGCATCCTCACGGAGAAAGATCCCGAGGCGCTGGGAGTTTATCGGCATTCGTCGGCGCATTTACTCGCAGCAGCAGTCCTCGAACTTTTTCCTGAGACCAAGCTTGGCCACGGTCCGGTAACCGATTCCCACCCTTCGAAAACCGCGAAGGGTGGGGCAGCCTCGGTTTAGGAGTGGTACAAAGGGTGGGCCTGCCCCCCGCTCTCATGATCCAAAAAGAGGGTGGGCGATTATCATCAATCGCCCGCCTACGGTATACCAATTAATTCGTAACCGTATTTTGTTGAAGAGTGACTTGGGTCTGCGCTAACAGTTGACCGTTCACAGATGCTCCAGTTTTCAGGTTGATGGCTGTTTGACACAAAATAACACCATTGAACTGAGCGTTTGCCTGAATGGTTACATCTCCGAAGGTCTGCCAGAATACATTCTTAGCTTGTGCGCCGCCGCTTAAGACTACCTTCGTTGCGCTAGCCTGATCTAAGGTTTGACCTATCTGAAATATCCAGACATCATTCGGACCGCCAGAAAGTGTGACGTCCGTTGATATGCTTACACCAGTGCCCCATTTGTAAAGACCCGGAGCGATAGTCAGCCCTCCGATCGCACCGGCTCCCAGGTTGGTGGCAGTTGGACGTGTACGTCCCGCCGCGTCGGTGTATGCAGTCATCATGTCTTTGACGGCGGCCGTCAGTAAGGTAGCGTTAGTTATCCGGCACGGTAGTGGGCCGGCTGCATCCACAGAGTAACTCTTACCGGTTACTTCCACGCAGGTCAGCTTATCAGATGCTCCCGTGATCGGGCTTGCCCCTACATCTCCAGTGATAACGGACGCTGGCACATCCGTTACTCCAGACTTGGTTAGGATAGCAAACGAAGACGCTGATTTAAGGTCTACCGGCGCAGGACCTTTTCCGTTCGGGTTTGCGCGATTGGTTGAGCTTGAGTTTCCGCAGGCGCACATAGTTACAAGTAGCATCACAACCATTACTCTGTTCATTTATCAATCTCCTGGTGTCGTATTTGGTCTAGTACTCTTACTCCGCCTCACTCTCGTTATCCGGCCTGCAACCCTTAGGTTCTTTCGTGACTGAGACCAGAGTAGGTGCGACAGTGTGGCGCGGCACTTCCAAAGTTCATGGCGAGTTTCTCCCTGCTTACAGGCGTTTCCCACCACTCAATGGTTTTGTGACAAGACCGGGAGTAGTGTCAGTATCAAACTTCCAGGTTCGAAAAGCTGCTCACAATTGACCATCTCGAGAGTTGAGAGTTGCAGCGTCGCGGAGCGAAAGTGAGGGATTCTGCACAGCACCGCCGAAGCAAGAGCACGAACGCCATTCGAGATCGTGGCAATTCCTCGCAGCCTCGAGATTACCGTAGTGCTCCGCATGGTAATCGAGGAAGGTCGCATCTCACTCGACGGCGGTGCATATTCCATCCCGTCCTGTTCTCGCCCCGCGCTGGGTTTGACCCCCATTTCCCGCTCCCATAAACTGAATTCACTCCATGTCAGAAAACATTCACATTAAGCTCCCCGATGGGAGCGAGAAGGAAGTGCCTAAAGGCGCGACGGCGCTCGATGTCGCTAAGTCGATCAGTCCGCGTCTGGCGGATGCGGCAATAGCGGCTAAGACTAACGGCGACCTCATCGATCTGACTCGGCCGTTAGATAAAGACACCGAGCTGCGCATCCTGACGGAGAAAGATCCCGAGGCGCTGGGAGTTTATCGGCATTCGTCCGCACACTTACTCGCAGCGGCAGTCCTCGAACTTTTTCCTGAGACCAAGCTCGGCCACGGCCCGGCAACCGAGAGCGGATTCTTTTACGACTTCTATCGTCCGACTCCGTTCACGCCCGAGGACCTGGAAAAAATCGAAAAGAAAATGCAGGAGCTGGTGCAGCAGAACCTGCCCTACGCGCGCGAGTTTTTGCCGCGGGATGAAGGTTTGCAGCGCTTCAAGAGTGAAGGCGACTTCATGAAGTGCCACTTCATCGAGCAGTTCACTCGTCCCGATGAGAAGATTTCGATTTACAAGACTGGCAAGTTTCTCGACTTCTGCCGCGGGCCGCATATTCCTTCAACCGGCAAGATCAAAGCATTCAAGCTGCTGAATATTGCCGGAGCGTACTGGCTGGGCGACGAGAAGAACCCGCAACTGCAGCGCATTTACGGGACGTCGTTCTTCTCGAAAAAAGACCTCGACAATTATCTGCACCAGATCGAAGAGGCCAAGAAGCGCGACCATCGCGTGCTCGGCAAGCAGCTCGATCTGTTTTCCATTCAGGAGCTGGCCGGGCCGGGGCTGATTTTCTGGCATCCCAAGGGCGGCATCATCCGCAAAGAGATGGAAGACTGGATGCGCGACCAGTACCTCAAGCGCGGCTATTCGCTGGTGTACACGCCGCACGTGATGCGCAAGCAGCTTTGGCAGACCTCGGGGCACGAGGGCTATTACTCGCAGAACATGTTTGACGTGATGGAGCTCGACGACGCCGAGTACCGCCTGAAGCCGATGAATTGCCCCGGACACATTCTTATATATAAGGACTCGCTGAAGTCGTATCGCGATTTGCCGGTACGGCTGGGCGAGCTGGGCACGGTGTATCGGTATGAGCGCTCGGGCGTGATGCACGGGCTGTTACGGGTGCGCGGATTTACGCAAGACGACGCGCACATTTTTTGCACGCCCGAGCAGATCGAAAAAGAAATTGCCGATTGTGTTGAGTTCGCGCGGGACACGCTGCACGATTTTGGATTCGATCAGTTCGTGACCGAGCTTTCAACTTGGGACCCGGAGCAGGGTGCCAGCTTTGTGGGATCGGCAGAGCAGTGGAAGCTGGCAACCACGTCTCTGGAGAACGTGCTGAAACGGCTCGGGATTGAGTACACGACGATTCCCGGAGAAGGGGCGTTCTACGGCCCGAAGATTGATATCAAGCTGGTAGATGCAATTGGCCGCTTGTGGCAGCTTTCGACTGTTCAGTTCGACTTCAACTTGCCGGCTCGCTTCGGATTGGAATACGTCGCAGAAGACGGTACCCGCAAGCAGCCGGTCATGGTGCACCGAGCTCTGTATGGATCAATTGAGCGATTTTTTGGCGTACTGATCGAGCACTACGCCGGGGCGTTCCCGGTATGGCTTTCGCCGGTGCAAGTTGTGCTGATTCCGATAGCCGAGCGTCACGTTGAGTATGCGAACAAAGTTGCGGCGATGCTGCGCGGTGAGGAGCCTGCCCTGAGCGACCGACCAGCGGGAGGGAGTCGAAGGGTCCGCGTCGAAGTCGATGCCCGCAACGAAAAGATGAATGCCAAAATCCGCGAGCACGCGATGCAAAAAGTCCCCTTCATGCTGGTCGTCGGAGACAAAGAAGCCGAAGCCGGCAAGGTGAACGTCCGCACTCGAGGAAAAGAGAAGACGGAGGATATGAGTGCGGAGGAGTTTGGGGAGAGAGTCAAGGCATTGATTGCGAGCCGTGCGTCAAGTTTATGAGTGGTGCCATGGCCAGTGGAAGAACATCCTCACTCGTCCACGTACCCACTTTTCGGATTGTGCGGTCTTGTCAACGTCATCTTCCAAAGCCACTAGTTCGGCAGGACACATGCAGCCCTCCCTGAGTTCCTTGTGCCGTCCGTTAACGTTGAAGGACAAGACTCTAACCGGTAGGTCCACAACGATGCCCCCGTCGGACATATCAAAGAATTTGGCGTCGAGAAATTTTTGGACTAGCATCTGGACATCGGATTGGCTGACCCTGTCTTTGTGAACTCCCCTGGCGTTGACGTACGCGTTCCCTTGATAAACAACTGATCCGTCCCCCGAGATCGACAGTTTGTACACAGGGCACGTACCGAAGCAACCCCACCGCTCCAGCGTGATCGTCGTGTCGTTCGCCGGTGTTCGGGCCTGTCCGCTAAAGGTCAGGCTCAGTAGAAGGATTACGCCTGCGATTCGTAGCATGGTGTTTGTCGCCATACTAGCCCACGCCCATTTCTTTCCGCAACACAGCAGGTTCCTCGACTCTGCAGGACAATTCGCTTAGCGAATCATCCTGCCCCGCTCGGAATCACATTGGTTCATTACGATAACTAGCCGCGCAGCGGCGGAATATAAATAGCCCGGCACGTGAATACCGGGAAGGAATAGAGAAAAGCCCCGAGTCCCTTCAGGGACGGCATAGCTTCTGAGAATCATTGAAGGGGCACGGCTTTCAGCCGTGCTGTAATTTCCCAAAGCCGACACACGGCTCGGCTGAAGGCCGAGCCCCTTCAAAGCAACTTCGATTAGAGATTCGAACTGCTATCGCGCCTACGCACCGAGTGCCAAGCATGGCATCGGCAGCTCAACTCGGCTTCATTTGTTTTTGCCGAATCCCTTGAAGTGGCGCGGATTTGTGCTTAGGTCTGTCGGAGCATCTTTCGCGACTCCGATGATTGCCCGCGGAACCTTTCGCTTCTTGATTTCGAGCGCGATTTCTTGTGGAGCGTCTCGGCGGGCGCAATTTCTCGAGTGGTCCAAATGCCACTCAATCCGCTGATCAAGCGTGGGGTTCTTCGGCATTCGGTTCTTTGCGTGCCACTGTTTGTTCATCTTTCCCATGTCAGTTCGCCCGATATTCAGTTAGTAAGGTTAACTCAACTTTAAAGCTCTTCGTCTTTTGGCGACGTCGACGATCACCTCCTCGCGCGACTTCCGTAATCTGATACTCTTTTCTGCCGTCAACCCGCCGTAGGTGTTTTGCCCATGAAGCGCTCGCAACTCACGTTCCTCACCGTAATTGGGGTCGTTTGTTTCTCCGCCTCCCTCGCCCGCGCCGCCGACCAATATCCCGTCACCTACGAGCGCAACGTGGCCGTTAAAATGCGCGATGGGGTCACGCTGCGTGCCGACATTTATCGTCCCACGGCCGACGGTAAATTCCCCGTGCTCCTGCAGCGTACGCCCTACAACAAAGACAACGGCGTGGGCTTTGGATTGAAGGCTGCGGCGCATGGCTTTGTCGTCATCTTTGAGGACGTGCGCGGCCGCTACGCCTCCGAAGGCCAGTGGTACACGTTCAAGAACGAACCCAACGACGGATACGACTCGGTCGAGTGGGCCGCCGCGCTTCCTTATTCAGATGGCAAGGTCGGAATGTTCGGCGGGTCTTACGTCGGGGCAACCCAAATGCTCGCGGCGATCGCGCATCCTCCGCATCTCGCCGGAATTTGTCCTGTCGTCACCGCCAGCAACTACCACTCGAGTTGGGTTTACCAGGGCGGCGCGTTCGAGCAATGGTTTGACCAGAGCTGGACTTCCGGCCTGGCGCAAAACACTTTCGATCGTGAGGTCGCAAACAACACCAACGCGCTGCGGGGAATCTCGATGTTTCCTCTGTCCAGCTATCCGCTATTCAATCTCGATAAAAATTCTGATGCAGCTGCGACCGCCGTGCTCGCGCCTTATTATCTCGACTGGCTGGCGCATCCCAGCTACGACGATTACTGGAAGGCAATCTCAATCGAAGAGCATTTCGGCGACATCAATGTTCCTGCTTTGCACGTCGCGGCCTGGTATGACCTTTTTCTTGGCGGTTCCTTGCGCAACTACGAAGGAATTAAGGCGCATGGGGCGACAGAACAAGCGCGCCGTGGGCAACGACTCTTGGTCATCGTTGGCGGCCACGCCGGCAACGGACCCAAGATCGGAGACGTGGACTTCAGCGATGCCTCCAAGTTCGACGAAGACGAAATCATCCTGCACTGGTACGAATACCTGTTCAAAGGCGCGCAGAATGAATTCGCGTCCGGCAAGATGGTGAAAATTTTCGTAATGGGCGCCAACCAGTGGCGCGACGAGAATGACTGGCCGCTCGCCAGGGCGCACGCGACGAAATATTTCCTGCACTCCGGGGGCAAAGCAAATTCGCTCGACGGAAACGGCAGTCTTTCAATCAACGCGCCTGGCAGCAGGGAACCATCCGATCAATATGTTTACGATCCGGCGAATCCCACCCCAACCGTCGGCGGGCCTCTATGTTGCGATTGGGAACACTTGGGGCCCGGACCGCGCGACCAACGCGCAGTCGAGGCTCGCGATGACGTTCTGGTCTATTCGACCCCGCCGATGCCGGAAGATACGGAAGTCGCCGGCCCTGTGACGCTTGAGCTCTACGCCAAGTCTTCAGCCGTGGATACGGATTTCACCGCCAAGTTGGTTGACGTCTGGCCCAACGGCTTCGCGCAAAATCTGACCGAGGGGATTGTGCGCGGCCGCTATCGCGATTCGCAGGAGACGCCGTCCCTGATCACGCCCGGCCAGATATACAAATTCGACGTTGACATCTGGGCGACCAGCAATGTTTTTAAGAAAGGACACACGTTGCGTCTGGAAATTTCCAGCAGCAACTTTCCGCGCTTCGACCGCAACCTGAACACCGGGCGCGATCGCTATCTGCAGGCCAGCGAAGACATAAACTCTGAGCCACCACTCAGGTCTGCCACGAATGTCATCTATCACGATGCGGAACATCCTTCGGCGCTGATCCTGCCGGTTGTTTCCTCGCGCTAGGGCCGGGATGGTCCTTGCAGCTCCACCATGACCTTCGTAACCCGAGTGCCCGCCCATACTCTGAGACAATTTAAGCCGGTTCGGTTCGAGGCCCCATGTCATCGTCATCATCTTCTTCTTCCAGCAACACTTTTCCCGGCAATAATCCAGGCCCAACGAGTACTGCCACAGCCGCCGCACCAGCTCGTGCTGCAACCAGTGTTTCACCGCCTGGGCAGCCATCAGCGTCCGCTCAGCCGTCTGCGGCCACTGCTCAAGGCGCGGGTCCAGCAGCGGCGCCAGCCCCGGCTCCGTTTTCGGTTCCTGGGCTGTTGGGAGGGATGCTGAAAAGTGCGCCAAAAATCAGCGATCTCTTTTTCTCGCCCGGAAAACCACCGATGGTTGAGGTTAACGGAAAACTTAAACCAATCGGGGGTCGATCTCTCACTCCGGACGACACCCGTCACATTGCTGGCGAACTGATTGGCAATAACGAGTACGCGCTCGGCAATCTTCGTGACCAGGGTTCGTGCGACGTCTCCTACAGTTTGGCCGGGACCTCCCGATTTCGCGTGAATGCTTTCATGCAGCGTGGCACTTGCGCAATTGTGATGCGAGTAATTCCCAGCGCTGTGCCCACATTTGCTGACCTCAATCTGCCGGCAGAGCTGCAAAACGTCGTCGGGCTGCGCAATGGCATTGTTCTCGTGACCGGGCCTACCGGATCCGGAAAGTCCTCGACGCTTGCGGCCATCATAGATCTCATCAACAAGCAGCAGTCGTTTCATATTCTGACCATTGAAGATCCGATCGAGTTTCTCCATCCCCACCAGAACTGCATCGTTCACCAGCGCGAACTGCACAGCGATACCAAAAGTTTCGCGCAAGCTCTGCGGGCGGCGTTGCGGCAGGCGCCGAAAGTGATTCTCGTCGGAGAGATGCGCGACCGCGAAACCATTGAGATCGCTATGGAGGCAGCCGAGACTGGACACCTTGTGATGTCAACGCTGCACACCATCGACGCCGCGAAAACGGTCGAGCGAATTGTCGGAGTATTTCCGCTGGCCGAGCAGCACACGATTCGAAATCGCCTGGCGAAAAGTTTTCGTTACATCGTTTCGCAGCGGCTGATTCCGCGCAAGGGCGGCAGCGGACGTGTTGCTGCAATCGAGATTTTGAAATCCACGCTGCGCACTCGCGAGTACGTGGAAAAAGGTGAGGGCGACGGCAAGACCCTGCTGGATGCCATGCGGGTTGGCACGACTGAAGGCATGCAGCATTTCGACGGCGAGATCGAAAAGCTGGTCCGTGCCGAAACTATCGATTTTGAGACCGGCATGGCCTACGCAACCAATGCCGGAAACCTACGCCTGGAACTGGCCGACTTTGCGCCACCGCTAGAAACGAATTCCGAAATAACCGCGTAAGAGCCGGCCTCTAACGCTCGGCAGCAAACACCGTGCCCCAGTCCCTTTAAACTGAAACCATGTTTATCGGCGTGATTTCCGACACCCATGGACTTCTGCGGCCGGAAGCCATAGATGCGCTACATGGAGCCAAGCACATCATCCACGCCGGTGATATTGGTGATCCGGCAATTCTCGATCGCTTGTCCAAAATTGCTCGGGTCACAGCGGTGCGAGGGAATGTTGATCGAGAGGGATGGGCGAAGAACATTCCAGAAACCAATGTTTTGGAAGTCGACGGCGTCTCGATTTACATACTGCACATCCTCGAGAATCTCGATCTGAAGCCGAAATCTGCCGGAATCGACGCTGTGATCTACGGCCATAGTCATGTCCCGAAGCAAGAGATGAAAGACGGCGTGCTTTATTTCAATCCAGGGAGCGCAGGGCCGCGACGTTTCGAACTGCCGGTCACGGTTGGCAAGTTGATCGTGCAAGATGGGAAAATTCGCGCTGAGATCATTCAGCTACTCCCCTGATGTTGGCTCGTAGGGGTTATCTCTGCGAACTTGCGATTCTCGGCGAACTCCGCGGTTAAAAGCTCTTGATCGCTGTTTTTCCTTCGTGAACCTTTGTGTCCTTCGTGGTTATTGGGTTTTGTCAAATTGCCTAAACCACAAAGGCCACTAAGGTGCCCGAAGGAAATGCTAGATCAGATAGTGTTTTCTCCATTCCTTTAGAATCGCGATGAATGTCTTTGCGATTTGAAATCAGCAAAACCAGTGGCCCGGCGCGCAGGGGGAAGTTCACCACTCCGCACGGCGAGGTCGAAACTCCCGTCTTCATGCCGGTTGGGACCGCCGCCACGGTTAAAGGTGTGCCCCAGGACGTGCTCGAAGACTTGGACGTTCAGATTCTGCTCGCGAACACTTACCACCTTTATCTGCGGCCGGGGGTTGAGCAGATTCGCAAGCTTGGTGGATTGCATAGCTTCATGTCTTGGCCACGCGCGATTCTGACCGACTCTGGCGGCTTCCAGGTTTTCAGCCTCAGCGATTTGAGAACAGTTACAGAGGAAGGCGTGACGTTCCGGTCGCATTTGGACGGCTCGTCGCGCTTTCTCTCGCCCGAGACCGCCATCGAAGCACAAATCGGACTGGGTGCAGACATCATTATGGCGTTTGATGAGTGCACCGAGTATCCGGCTGACGCGTCCCGCGTTCGGGCCTCGATGGAAATGACACTGCGTTGGGCCGCCCGCAGCAAGAAGTATTTCGAACAGCACAAGCGTGAGGTGCCGTGGAATAGCCGTCCGCCATCAGCCATCAGCCGTCAGGAAAACACAAGGTTCCTCGACTCCAGAGATGGATCCGCAAGCGGATCCATCTCTTCTGCTCGGAATGACAGTTCTAATAATGGGGGAGAGACTCAGGCCCTTTTCGGAATCATCCAGGGAGGAATGGATCGCGCGCTTCGCAAAGAAGCCGCCGAGCGGACAATTGAAATCGGATTCGACGGCTATGCGATTGGCGGGCTCAGCGTAGGCGAGCCGCGGGCGCTCACCCGCGAAATTGTCGAATCAACTCTGGAGCACTTACCTAAAGACCAGCCGCGCTATCTCATGGGCGTCGGTACTCCCGAAGAAATTGTTGAATATTCCAATCTCGGTATCGACATGATGGATTGCGTACTGCCCACCAGGGCAGCGCGTCACGGATTGCTATTCACCTCCGAGGGAAAGATTTCCATCAAACAGGCTCGGTACGCGGGGGACGAGAAGCCGCTCGACCCCAATTGCTCCTGCCAGGTTTGTACGCGCTACTCGCGCGCCTACTTACGTCATCTTTATGCGTCGAACGAAGTGCTGGCGCAAGTTCTAAATACCATCCACAACCTCAGCTACTACCTTGACACTATGCGGCGCGTCCGGCATTCTATTTGACTTGGGACAGGTTTTGTTTCCTTTCTGGCGGGCAGCCGGAAGAGTGACCTGGCTCGCTGTCCCAGTGGCAACGTCCGATTCTGAATACGCAATCGTTTCCGCAATAATCGGAATTCCCGGCACGCCTTCTTCCGGCGCGCTGGGGTGGAAATCGCGTACAGACGCCCGTTCCGTAATTGGGCAGGCGACATCACGCGGCCTCAAGCAGCCGCGGGGCGAAGAGAACGAAGAAAGCGCATCAAATGTTTATATACGGCCTAATCGCATGGCAGTCCAGCGGCACCCCCAGTTGGATCGGGATCGCGCCGCTCATCTTTATTTTCGCGATCTTCTATTTTGTCCTGATCATGCCGCAGCAGCGCCGGCAGAAAAAATGGCAGGCGATGCTCGGTGAGCTGAAGACCGGGGATAAAGTTACGACCACCGGCGGCCTGCGAGGCACGATTGTTGCATTGAAGGATGACTCGGTGCATCTCCGCGTTCCGCCAGACAATTTGCGGCTGGAAGTGACCCGGGCATCGATTTCTGCAGTTACGACGCCGGACGAGCCGGCAGCGAAGTGAACATTGTTGCGTGATGTCATTTTGCGCGATGTCATTTTTGGGGTAATGTCATTCCGAACCGCTTTAGCGGGTGAGGAATCTGCTTTTCGCTTCGGATTTACAAGAGTTAGCGTACGGAGTAGTTGATTTCTCATGAATAAGAATCTGGGTGTAAAGCTCCTCGTCATCATTGGCGTGCTCTTGCTGTTTGTTTACGGCATTTTTGGAATTCCGAGTAGCTTTTCCGGTAGCGCGCTGCTCGCGTCCCTTGAAAACCGAATCTCCCTCGGGTTGGATTTAAAAGGCGGTACCCACCTCATTTTGCAGGTGCAGGTGAACGACGCGGTAAACATCGACACTGACAACGCGATTCAGACTCTCAAGTCGGCCTTGCGGACGGCAAAAATCAACTACACCGATCTCACTAAACCGGATCCTACAAACCACCCTGAGCAAATCGTGATCAAAGGCGTTCCCCCGGAGGCCAGTTCCGACCTTCGCACTATCGTCCAGGATCGCCTTCCCGAGTACGACCTCACCTCGGGTGCGAACAACACCTTTACGGTCGCGATGAAGCCCACCAATTTGACTGATCTAAAAAGCCGCGCAGTGCAGCAGGCGATTGAAACTATTCGCAACCGCATTGATCAACTGGGCGTCAGCGAGCCGATTATTGAAGAACACGGACTCGGTCAGTATCAGATTCTGGTGCAGTTGCCAGGAATTGACGACCCTGCGCGCGTGAAAGAAGTCATGCAGTCGACCGCCATGCTGGAAATCCGGCAGGTATTCTCCTCGCCACAAAATCCTCAGATTACCTCCTATCCTAGCCAGGAAGCGGCGTTGCAGGACCATGGCGGCGTCATGCCTGAGGATTCCATGCTGATGCAAGGCAAGACCAATCCTGACGGCACTCAGACCTGGTACTTCGTCTCCCGGATACCGGCCGTGACCGGAAAGGACCTTCGCGGCGCCGAACCGTCTCGCGATCAGAATGGGCAACCGGCAGTAGGGTTTACCCTTACCGCTGAAGGTGGCCGCAAGTTTTTCGCTTTCACTTCAGCTCACGTAAAAGACCTGCTTGGCGTGATTCTCGATGGCAAGGTTCAAAGCGTCGCCACCATCAACGAGCCCATCCATGATCAGGGCATTATTTCCGGCCGCTTTACCGATCAGGAAGTGAAAGACCAGGCCATGGTTTTGCGCTCAGGTGCTTTGCCGGCGGGAATTAAGTACCTGGAAGAACGCACGGTCGGGCCGTCTTTAGGCACCGATTCCATTCGCGCTGGCGTTCGCGCGGCGATCGTGGGCATGTCGGCGGTGCTGATTTTCATGCTCATTTATTACCGGGCGGCGGGAATCAATGCGGACGTCGCGCTGATTCTTAATTTGGTAATTCTGCTCGGCTTTCTAGGGTTCACCGGCGCCACGCTTACGTTGCCGGGAATTGCTGGGGTGATCCTTACTGTTGGTATGGGTGTGGACTCGAATGTTCTGATCTTCGAGCGCATCCGTGAGGAACTGCGAAACGGCAAGACTCCGCCTTCAGCCGTCGAGCAGGGATTCGGTCATGCCTGGGTGACGATCGTCGATACCCACGTCACCACCATCGTCTCTGCGATCATTTTGTTCCTGTTCGGCAGCGGCCCGGTGAAGGGCTTTGCCGTGACGCTTAGCTTTGGTTTGTTTGCTAATTTATTTACCGCGGTCTTTGTTTCGCGAGTGATCTTTGACTGGGTGCTGAGCCGCAAGCGTGTCGGCGAGGCATTAAGTATTTAATTTTGCCATGTCATTCCGAACCGCTTTAGCGGTGAGGAATCTGCTGTTACCTGGTTAAGGTTTCAAAGTTTCGCAAGTTTCAAGGTTTCGGATGGGCGCGATACATACCTCGTCTCCAACTTGAAACCTTGCAACTTTGAAACGTTGGAAACCTTGCAACATTGAAACCTGAGGTTTTTCGTGGAATTTTTTCGTAATCCTAACATCGACTTTTTAAGCAAGAAGTGGTACTTCATCGCCTTTTCGCTGGTCTTTAGCGTGGCGGGAATTCTTTCCATGCTTTTCTGGCATGGTCTTCCATTGGGAATCGACTTCCGCGGCGGCACCCTGGTTTACGTGAAGTACTCGCATGCTCCTGACGACAACGCGGTGCGCGCGCAGATGGATCGTGCCGGGCTGCACAACGTTCGCATCCAGCGTTTCGGCACTATCGGGAGCAATGAGATTCTGATCGATCTCCCCCTCCAGGAAACTAACGAACAAGCGCTCGATCAGGGTAGGAATCAGATCATCAATGCCCTGCAAACGAATGTGTCCGCTGGTAAGCCCGACCTGAACAATACCAGTGCTCTCTCTCTGACCGCGTACTTAATGCAGAAAGATCCGCTGCACCTCGGCACCGACGCGCAACAGCGCTACTCCGCCATCGCGCAAACCGTCGTCAATTATCGCGACAAGACCAAAGGCGGCGTCCTGGCGAATTTTGACGAATTAAAGGGAGTTGCTGAACCAGCCGTGCTGGCTTCAATTCAGCAGGATTTCTTTTTGTCTGACTTCGGTGTCTATCAAGTAGAGATTGTCGGTCCGCAGGTGGGCGCTCAATTGCGTAAGCAGGCCGTATTGGCAACATTGTATTCGCTGGGGGGAATGCTGATTTATCTCGCCTTCCGCTTTGAATGGATCTACGGCGTGGCCGCTGTGATTACGGTTTTTCACGATACCCTGATCACTCTGGGGGCGTTCTCACTGACCAATAAACCTATATCCCTCACTGTTATAGCGGCTATTCTGACCCTTATCGGCTACTCCAATAACGACACCATCGTCGTGTTCGACCGCATTCGCGAGAACCTGAAGCTGATGCGGCGTGAGAAGCTGTCCGACGTCGTTAACCGCAGCATCAATCAAACTTTAAGTCGAACTATCTTGACAGCGGGTTTAACATTCCTGACTGTGCTAGCTTTGTTCCTTTTTGGGGGCGAAGTGTTGCACGGGTTCTCCTTTGCCCTGGTAATCGGCATCTTAATCGGGACATATTCGTCGATTGCCATTGCGGCCCCGATTCTGGTGGCCTATCAGGATTGGCGGTCGGGCCGAAACAAGCCGCCAGCTATGGTTCCTTCGGGCAGCGGCGGTCGTCGTGAGAAAGTAAGAGCCAAGGCTTAGGCTCTGCCCTTCGAGTCGCGAAGGCTGCAGCCGGCAGCTCTGTTTGCGATCTTTAGCTTGTTCGCTCTGTGGGTGATGCAGCTCTGCTTCCCGGTTTTCTGCCGGATTGCAGGTTTGCACGCCGCTGTCTTGAGGTCGGCGGACGAAAGGTCTGCCTCTACATTGCATCTTAAATCCCGAAAGTCGGGAGCAAATCGGCGATGTCCGGTGTCTAAATCACCGTAGACCTGTGCAGGGGGAAAACTTATGTTTGAGGATAGCCTGATCGAATCAGGCGGAAAACTAAAAACAGCACGTGGAAGAACGACTACCTTCTCCTTTGTTTTGGAGGCCGTCATCATTGGAGTCATGGTTTTGATTCCTCTAATCTTCACTGAAGCGCTGCCACATGCGCAGTTGATGATGTCGCTGGTCGCGCCTCCTCCGCCTCCGCCTCCGCCTCCGCCACCCGCCGCAGTCCACGTGGTTAAACAGGTGCAGACTGATATTGTGAACGGACAGCTGCGCACGCCTACCAAGATTCCAAAGAAGGTGGAAATTATTAAGGAAGAGGAAGCTCCGCCTCCGATGACCGGTGTGGTCGGCGGCGTACCCGGCGGTGTTCCGGGTGGCCAGATGAACGGCGTGATCGGCGGAATCATCAGCAACGCCCCGATGGCCGTGCCGAAAGTCGCTACGCCGCAGCGCGTCCGGGTTTCACAAGGCGTTACCCAGGGCATGGTGCTTCATAAAGTTCAGCCCAATTACCCGCCCTTGGCGCGTACTGCGCGAGTGCAGGGAAGCGTTGTGTTGGCCGCAGTTATCGGCAAGGACGGTGCCATTCAGAATCTGCACGTCCTAAGCGGGCACCCGCTGCTCACTCAGGCGGCCATGGATGCCGTGCGGCAATGGCGTTATCGGCCTTACATTCTGAACGGCGAGCCGGTCGAAGTTGACACTCAGGTGACGGTGAACTTCACCCTCTCTGGTGGATAGTAGTGGGGCTTGCGAAAGCAAGGCCTGCGAGATCGTCCGCATTGCGGACGATCTTTTCGCGTCGAAATGATAAGAGTAAGGTATTCGTTTCAATAATTGTGAGCATCTGAATTTGTGAAAGCTAAGATCCTGAGGAGGAGAAGCAACTCATGTTTGCAGCTCATGCAGCATCACACCTGGTAGCACATTTCTCGACAACCGCCACTTGGCTGCTTCAAGAGGCGGCCGCCCCGCAATGGGACCCGATCTCTCTGTGGAAGCAAATGGGATGGGTGGCTCGCGGCGTGGTCATCATTCTGTTCATCATGTCCGGCTGGTCGTTCGGCGTGATGATCGATCGATGGATGGCGTTTAGCGCGGCCCGTAAGCAATCCCGGGCCTTTGCTCCGGCAGTGGCAGGCGCACTGCGGGACGGCAAGATTGACGAAGCAATCAAGGTCGCGGAACGCAACAAAAAGAGTCATCTGGCGAAGGTCGTCACCGCCGGTCTGATGGAATTCCGTGCCCACCAGGAAAGCAGCGACATTCCCGGTGAAACTATCGAAGCTTCCAAACGCGCTCTGGAGCGCACCGAAGCCATTGTCCACGCCGAATTGAAACGCGGTCTTGGCGGGTTGGCCACCATTGGTTCGACCGCCCCGTTCGTTGGCCTGTTCGGCACCGTGATGGGCATTCTCAATGCGTTTAAGGGAATTGCCGCAGAACACGCCACCGGTCTGGCGGCAGTGGCCGGCGGTATCGCAGAAGCTCTTGTCACCACCGCCTTCGGATTGCTGGTCGCAATTCCGGCCGTGATGATGTTCAACTACTTAACCGGGCGTGTGGAAGCGTTCGATGTGGAGATGGATAACTCATCGAGCGAGCTGATCGATTACTTCCTGAAGCGCCGCGCAGTGCGCCGCTAATAGGAATTGTGGGGGTACGGGCGTCTCGCTCGTATCATAACCACACATGAGTCGCTAAGGTCCGGCCGGAGTGATGCTCCTGCCGGGCCTGCCTCCGAACCTAATCCGACGCGCTGAATTCGGCGGGAGAAAAGTTTATGGCTATTTCAGTACGTGACGAAGGGGCCAAGGTCAATTCCAACATCAACGTGACTCCCATGGTGGACGTCATGCTGGTGTTGCTGATCATCTTTATGGTGATCACGCCCATGCTGCAGAAGGGCGTTACCGTTGACCTTGCCAAAGTTAATAATCCGATGCAGATGCCGGACGCAGACAAGGAAGACGCGCTGATTGTTGCTGTCATGAGGAATGGCGATGTCTTCTTCGGCAACGACCGAATCCAGGCCGATCAATTGACTAACAAGATCAAAGATCGGATTGCAAACAAGGTCAATAAAACCGTCTACCTGCGCGCGGACGCGCGGGCCAAATACAAGGCAGTCGTCGAAGTGGTGGATAATGTCCGCGCCGCCGGAGTCGACGATCTTGGCTTGTTGACGGACCAGAAGAAGCAGACAGGAACTCCCGGTTCGCCTGGATCACCCACGCCCGGCGCAAGCGGGTCTGAATAGATTTCAAGGGAGCTCTCTAATGGCAATGTCAATGGGTGGTGGAAAAGGTGGGCCGAGCGCTGACATTAACGTCACGCCGCTCATCGACGTCTTACTTGTGCTGCTGATCATCTTCATGGTGATTACGCCGCTTACGCCGAAGGGTCTGGATGCGTTGGTGCCGCAGCCCCCTCCGCCGAATCAACCCAAGAACCAGCAGCCGGATCGCACTATCGTGGTGCAGGTCATCGATCGCGGCCCCGGTCAGACGCCCGGGGTAAAGATCAATCAGGACGACACCACCTGGACCGATCTGCAGACCAGGCTGACTGATATTTTCAAAAGCCGCGCCGAAAAAGTTATGTTCGTTAAGGGCGATGACAACATTCCCTTTGCCGACGTAGCCAACGTCATCGACATCGCGCACGCGTCCGGCGTGGACAAGGTCGGTTTGATCACCGCTAAGATCGAAGCCGGCGGCTAAACCGGCCGGGTTTTGCCGTGAGATTAAAGGACGGGCGTCCCCGCCCGTCCGCTTGGTTAGCGACTTGTTTTATGCGCTGATGAATAACGTCCGCGCCCCAACCGAAATTGTGTTATCGTATGCGGCTGGAAATTGGGGCAGGTTCCTGCGAGGGGGAATAATCTTCATGAAAGTAAGTTTAAGAGTTGTGGTGCTGATGGCAGTTGCGGCTCTCGCGTTATCAACTACGGGCTGCGATAAGCTCCGCGCGCGCGACCAGCTCAATAAAGGCGTCGCGTCCTACAAGAACGCCCGTTATGAGCAAGCCATTGAGCACTTCAAGAACGCCGTGGCTTTCGATCCCAGTCTCCTGAACGCTAAGTTGTATTTAGCGGCGGCGTATGTTGCGCAATACATCCCGGGCGTGGATTCGCCCGACAACCTCGCGAACGCCAACGGCGCTATCGAACAGTACAAAGCCGTGTTGGTCCAGGATCCTAAAAACGTGAACAGCATGAAGGGCATCGCTGGCTTGTCCCTACAGATGAAAAAGTTTGATGACGCCAGAAGTTACTATCGCAAGGCGATTGACCTCGACCCAAACGACCCCGAAGCTTATTACTCCATCGGCGTGATCGACTGGACGATGGCGTTTACGCCTCGTATGGAAGAGCGCGCAAAGCTCGGACTGCGGCCCGATGAGCCGCTGAAGGACAAAAAAGTTTGCGCCAAGCTGCGTGATGATAGCGCTTCTGTCATTCAGGATGGAATCGACAATCTGAATAAGGCTCTTTCGTTGCGCCAGGACTACGACGACGCGATGGCCTACATGAATCTGATGTACCGCGAAAAGGCGGACCGCGAGTGCGATCAGCCCGATCAACGCGCCGCCGATCTGAAGACCGCGGACGAGTGGGTGGACAAGGCCATGGCGGCCAAAAAAGCCAAGGCAGAAAAGGCCGCCAGCGGCCCACAGGGCATCACCTTAGACCAGTCGAAATAACCTCAACGCAAAGCGAATTCTAAAAAATGAATTTGGAGCGACGGGCGCCCTCGCGCGTCTTTGTTTTTATTGAGTTGTTTCGGGCAACTCAATCCTGCACACCAGAATATTCGCCCCAAACTTTCGTGGCGACTGGCACCCATATCGTCCCAATAACGCCTGGAACTCCGGCTCACGATCCACGATAAAGCCTGCTTGGAATAGCCAGATCTCCCGCCCACGCAACTCTCCAAGCGCGTTGTTTGCGAACGCCTTCACCTGCATTGGGAATGTCGCCGCCCGAAAAACCCAAAGCCGCGGAAGCAGTGAAGCCGACTCGTACTCTCCGCATCGCGAAATATAGAAGAATTCCTTTACCTCTCCCGAGTGAGTTATGTCCGTGCCACAAACGTAGTAACTGAGAAGCAGTCCGCTTTCATAGTCGGCGAGAATGATCGACCCGGGAGCAGCGGACGCCTTTAGATAATCAACCGCTTGTTCCATCAATTCTTTCTTCTGATTCTCTGGCCTGATGTATGACCCCGCCGGAATCACCGTGAAATTGCAGATTGCCAGCGCAATCGCAATTACTACCGGTGTCGCCCATTTTCGGACAGGCCTCCATCGCGCAATAGCGATCGCAATCGCTGGTATCGCAAAAATCGCCAGATAAGAATCATGACGCGTTCCGCCGTATGGATAAACCCCCGCCAGGGCAGCCGCGCAATTGATTAGGAACGGCAGCAGTAACAAAATTCCTAGCTGCCGCGCGCTGGGACGCCGGCCCTCTCCGCCGGAATTGTTCCTCTTGAGCAGAACCACAATTCCTGCCACAAACAGCAACATCCCCACTATCGAAACCGCTCCTTCGCTGAACAGGAAATGGAAAAGCCGGAGATTGGCCCTGCCCAGGAATACGAACACATTTTCCTGCCCCGGGTGAAACAACGAACTTCTGAGATAAGATTGCGCCACGTCCTGCGTCAGCGAGCGGTGGCGAATAACTGAAATATGTGTCTTCCACAAGAAGGCAGCAATTGCGACGAACCCAGCTTGAGCGCCTATCCACGCCACGACCAGCAGGCGTTTCGGTCGCATATCGGCGATCCGAAGCACGCCATATATCGCGATGCTCACCCCAAAAATCAGCGCGGCATAATGCGTAAGCACCGCGAGATATAAAGTCATCGCCGACGCGAGCATTAGCCCCGGTGAATTCGCCGCAAACGCGCGATCCAAAAAATACAAAGTTGCGGCCATGAAGCAAAGCAGCAGCGCATATTGCCGGACCTCCGCCGACGTGTAAATCAGTGCCGGCGAAAAGAGCAGAAGACTCAGCGCAATCAGCCCCGTCGTCCGATCAGTAACATCGCGCAGCCACAGGTAAAGAAAGCATCCAGCGGCCGTCCCGGCGAAGGCCGACGGCAACCGAAGAAAAAAGTCCGAATGCGAAATCATTCCCCAGTAGTGTAGGAAAATGATCAGCAGCGGTGGGTGCGCTGTACCCAGGCTGGCGCGATAGGCTTCCGCCAGCGTAGGTTGCATAGCCAGCAGGTAGTGCATGGCTTCGTCGGCGTTTAGGAACTTGGAATGCGCGCTGATCAGGCGCACCACCAATCCCGCAAAAACCAGAATCGTCGGCGCCACTGCAGCCAGTCTCCAGGCCAGGTCGTGCCTCGGCGCCGGGACATACTCCTGCTTCTCGGGCGTCTGACTCATACTTTCCGCGGTGCGATCTTCTCACTGGCGATCATGGGAAAGAATGCTTATAGTACGAAGTTCTCTCTCATTAGGCCAGAAATTCGGCTTGATCCGATGAGCAACAAAGCAGCGTGCGCAAACTCTTCAACAAAATCCTGATCGCGAATCGCGGCGAAATTGCAGTGCGGCTGATTCGCGCCTGCCACGAACTTGGCATCGCGGCGGTTGCGGTTTATTCAGAGCCCGATCGCGCTTCATTGCACGTCCTGAAAGCCGATGAAGCCTACGCCATTGGTCCCGCGTCCGCAGCCGAATCCTACCTGAATATCGAGCGCATTCTCGAAACCGCAAAACGTTGTGGTGCCGAAGCGATTCACCCCGGTTACGGATTTCTCTCCGAAAACGCGACATTTGCGCGGGCTTGCGGCGACGCCGGCATCAAGTTCATTGGCCCAAGCTCGGCCTCTATCGATCTAATGGGGTCAAAGACCCGCGCCCGCCAGCAAATGGAGAAAGCTGGCGTGCCTTTTGTTCCCGGCTCTTCGAAAGGGCTGGAATCCTTAGCCAAAGCGCGCGAAGTCGCGGCGAAATTTGGCTATCCCGTCATGTTGAAGGCAGCAGCCGGTGGCGGCGGCAAAGGAATGCGTCTGGTGACGAACGAAGCTGAATTGGCCTCGAGCCTGGACGCTGCTCGCAGTGAGGCTCAGCGCGCATTCGGAAACGACGAAGTTTACCTGGAAAAAGCCATCACCGACCCGCGTCACATCGAGATGCAAATTCTTGCCGACGAACACGGCAGCTGCGTCTATCTCGGAGAGCGCGAATGCTCCATCCAGCGACGTCATCAGAAGGTGCTCGAGGAATCGCCGTCTCCCGCGGTCACTCAGGAAATGCGTCAGCGCATGGGCGAGACCGCGGTGCGGGCGGCGAAAGCCGCCGGATACAGTAATGCCGGGACCATCGAGTTTCTCGCCGACGCCTCTGGCAATTTTTATTTTCTGGAAATGAATACGCGCTTGCAGGTGGAACATCCCATCACCGAACTGGTCAGCGGGCTCGATCTGGTCCATTTGCAAATTCGAATTGCCGCCGGCGAAAAGTTGCCGTTTGCCCAAAAAGATATTCAGCTTCGGGGACACGCCGTCGAGTGCCGCATCTATGCCGAGGATCCCGACAATAATTTCTTTCCTAGCCCAGGCAGAATCACGTCTTCTATCGAGCCTTCAGGACCCGGCATCCGCCTGGATAGCGGAATTTATTCCGGATGGAATGTCGGCGTCGATTACGATCCATTGCTCTCGAAACTCGTAGCTTACGGCGCAGACCGTCCCGAAGCAATTGCGCGGATGCGGCGCGCCGTCGATGAATACATAATCGCTGGCGTGAAAACTAATCTTTCGCTCTTTCGCCGCATTCTGACCGACGCGGATTTTATTGCTGGCGAGACCGATACCGGATATCTGGCGCGTCTTTCACGCAAAGCGCCAACGCATGACAATGAACGTGATCGCGAAGTTGCGGTGATAGCCTCGGCGATTTGGTCCGCGCTCGATCTCGCAAATGGAAAATCTACGCCACCGCAAACAAACGCGCCATCCGCATGGAAACACGCCGCCCGGACCGAGGCGATGGAATAGTTGAATGAACGTCTTCGAGGTCAGCCTTGGCGGCAAAATCCACAAGATTGAGATAGAGCCTGTCACGTTATCCGGGTTTGCGCCGGATCAAATCCCCGCAAACGTCGTCGGCGAAATCCCATGGGTCGTCCGGCTCGATGACCGCCAAATCGAGGTAAGCTGCGTTCGCCTGGGTGCAAACGCCCTTTCTCTCATCGTCAATGGAGAATCGTTCGACGTTCAGTGTGAGCGATCGGGAGAAAGCCTGCGTGTTTTCGTCCATGGCGCCGCCTACGAATGTACGGTCCGCGATCCACGCTCGCTACGCGGCAGAAAGCGCGCCGGCCTTGCAGAGAGCGGCGAACAAAAGTTAGCCGCCTCCATGCCCGGAAAAGTGGTGAGAATAATCGCCAATGTCGGCGATCAGATTACGGCAGGCCAGGGAATACTCGTAATTGAAGCCATGAAGATGCAGAACGAAGTCCGCTCGCCCAAGGACGGACAGCTGAAGAAATTGCTCGTCCGTCAAGGCGCGAACGTGGTCGCGGGAGAAGTGCTGGCGATAATCGAATGAACGTCCTTCCGTTCAATCCGCGAGCCCGAACTCAGTGCCTAGCGCTGCCCGCGGCCAGCACCTGCTGCGCATAATAATTATCGATTTTCGCCTGATCGCGCATAACTTCGTAATAGGCAGTCTTCAGAAGTTGCTCGCGGCGGGCCTGCAACTGTTGGCGAATTTCCTGTTTCACGTGCTGGTCTGATAGTTCACGCAAACCGGCCGGTTCAACCGAAATCAGCTTTACGATTTGGAACCCGGCAACCTGCCGGCTGGCAGGATTTCCAAGAGGAATCACCGGCGTATATTGTCCCGGCTTCAATTTCATTACGTCATCGCGGGTTGCGGCGTCGGTCTGCTTTAACGCCGACTCCGGCACGATTCCAATATCTCCGCCGTTCGCGGAAGTTGCATTGTCTTCCGAGTACGTTGTCGCCAAGGATGAAAAGTCTTCGCCTGCCTGCAGACGCGCCAGCACGCTATCTATCTTTCGCCGCGCATCAGGCTCATTCCGCGCCTTGTTAGGATCGCGCCCTTGCGGGTCAGGTGAAGTGGTCACCAAAATATGTGCCAGATGATAACGCGGCTCAATAAGATTGAACTCCGCTTTGTGCTCGTTGTAATAGTCCGCGATGTCCTGGTCCGTGATATTGATTTTGGAAGTGATCTCTTTGTTGACCACTTTCTCTGCCGTCAGCGAACGGCGGATCTCGCGCTTAACGTCGTCAAGCGAGAGTTTTCGCTCCTGCAGCCTTTGCGTAAATTCCTGGTCGGTATAAGGCGATCGTATTTCTTTTGCCGGCGGTCGACCTCCTCGTCACTGGCAAGCAAGCCCAGTTTTCCGGCGCGATGCATCAGAATCTGGTTCTCAATCAGGTTCTCCAGAATGCTTAACCGCAGGCCGGTGGCTTGCTCGTCACTGAGCGGCTGGTTCGATCCTGAAGTTTGATTTTGGAAATACCTTTCTACATCGGCGCGATAAATCTTCTCGCCGTCGACCGTGGCCGCAACATCGCTGCCCGCGTTCTTTGCACAAGACGCCGCTACCCCTGCCAGTAAAAGCGTGAGGCCAAGCAAGCAACACTTCTTCTTGGAATTCAATTCCAAATTCGCTTCCCCATTTCCTTTGGGACCCGTTACCGGCTAACGCCGGCGCTCGGTTGTGCCGATGGACTGCCTGTCGCCGAAGGATGTGCCGGCGCCGGTACACCCGCCTGCTGCAGGGCGGCATCAAGTATCGTGCGAAGCTCCGCCGCCGAGCGCGCCCCATTCACCAAGCGCCCATTGACGAACATGGTCGGCGTGCCATCGATGCCCAATGCTTCGCCTTCTTTCACAGACGCACTCACAACATCTTCTTTCTTCGCCTTCATGCACGTTTGCAACTTCGTCGTATCCACGTTGAACTTCGCGCCTTCAGTCAGCGTGATGCGGTCCAGCGCGGCAAATTGACTCTCGCGGTCCTTCTCCGAATTCACTACGTGTTGGTTGCTGTGAATGTAGTCGGCAAAGTCCCAATATGCGTCGTTGTTCAATCCTGCCAGGCAATTGGCGTCCACCGCAGCATGTATCGCCCAGGGATGAATCTCAGAGAGCGGAAAATCCTTGTAGATAAACGCGACCCGGTCGCCGTATTCCTTCAGCAACTCGGGAAATAGCGTCTGATGAGCCCGTGAGCAGAACGGACACTCGAAATCGTCAAAGTTCACAATCACGACTTTCGCATTCGGATTTCCGCGGACCGGGCGGCCCTTGGTGTCGATCTTCTTCATGTTCTCCGCATATGGGTCCTTGCTCATGTCGATCTTCGTCATGCGGATCAATGTCTTTTGATCTTTGGACAGCAGAAACTCGAACACCTTCTTACCGCCATCGCCCTCCAGCGTGACCGTGTAGCCGTCATAGTTGGGGAAATCGCTTGCGTGCGGTGGCGATAAAGTTATTTTGACCGACTCTGGCAGGTCATAGTAAGCGCGGATTTGGCGCTCCATGCGCTGCGATAGGTCCCCGGAAGAAGGCTGCGCTGCGCAGCTCAAAAACGGTAGCAATAGAAATATAAGAGCGCGCTTGCAACTTATCACCAGAAACCGCCTGAACATTGAGTGTGGAAAAGTGTGTGATGAAAATTATCTCACAGGCACAGGGAAGGGATTGTCGGTGAGCCTGCTGTTATTGCTTACCCTGCGCGCCCAATCTGTTCGGGCGTAAGCAACGCGTTCATCGATCCGGAGCGGAATCCTTCCAAATCGAGAGTCACGAACTTGAATCCAAGCTTTTTAAAAATGCGGCTGAACTCGGCTGCCATCTCAACCGTCATGGCGCGGGCCATTTCATCCCGGGCGATTTCTAAGCGCGCGATGTCGCCATGGTGCCGCACACGGAATTGTCGAAACCCAAGCCGCCGTAGCTCATCTTCTCCCTGTTCAACCATGGCCAGGGCTTCCGGCGTCACCTCGCGTCCGTATTCGATTCGCGACGAAAGGCACGCTGATGCTGGTTTGTCCCAGACCCTCAAGCCGGCTTCATGCGCCAGACTGCGAATTTCCTCTTTGCCCAACCCAGCCTCAAGCAGGGGCGCTGCCACGTTATGTTGGACCGCTGCCGCTTGTCCCGGACGAAAATCACCTTTGTCATCCACATTGATCCCATACGCGATGGTCTGGAAATCATGCGCGGCCGCAAACTCCGCCATCATGCTGAAAAGTTCGTCCTTGCAATGGAAACAGCGCGACGAATCGTTGCGAATGTACTCCGGCCGGCTGAGTTCCTGGGTGTGAATGATCTCGACTGGAATACTCTGTTCGCGCGCAAACTCGACGGCATCGGTAAGCTGGTATCGCGCCAGGCTCGGCGAATCTGCGATCACGGCGAGCACCTCTGCTCCCAGCGCCTGATGCGCTGCCCAGGCAAGAAAAGCGGAATCTGCGCCGCCCGAGTACGCAACCAGAACCCGCCCCATCGCGCGGAGTCCATTCTGCAGCGCAGCTCGTTTATCTGCCAGTTCGGCTGAGATCGCCATCCAGATATCTTAAGCCAAAGTCACTTCGGGAGCTCGATCAAAACAGCCGTTCCCCCCGCCTCATGTTTCCGAATGCCCCCACGTTGGCCAGCGAGAAGGTAAACCGGTACTGGTTTTCATTGCGCACCGATGCCAATGCAAACCGTCGGTATTCCACATTGACGCCGCAGCAATCCCAGTTATAGCCCAGTTGCACTGAACCGTATTGCACTTGCCCCAACTCCGCGTCGAATCCCAGGTTAGTCGCTCCGCTGAAGCCGCGTTTGTTCGCGCTTCCGTACCCCAGAACGGTGCGGAACTGATTGAACCTATCTGCAACCGGGGCCACGCTCGTATTTGTGATTTGGCCCGGCACGTGCAAAAAAGTGTCACCCGCGCCCAGCGTGAACAGCCCGACATGGTAATTGAACAGGAAGGTGCTCGAGTTGACTCGTCCCGCCAGAAAGTCGTAATCCGCGTCCCATTCCAGGTCGCTGCTTCGCGTGGTTCCAATGCGCAGGCGTGAGATTAGCGGTGAAAGATGCCGCGGCTCGGTCAAAAACGCGATCCCAGTTAGACCCACGGTGCTGGTGAAAACGTTGGTCCTTCCTGGAATGAGCGCGCCCCCAAACGTCGGATCCAGAAAATATTTCTGCGCCAGCTCCCAGCTCACGATCTCCCGTGTGTCAGGCTGCTCAGGGCAGTGCTGCTGCAAACCTGATCGCAATGAGCTCGATTGCTCCGAACTGGACTGTTCCGGGCTCGACTGTCCTGAATTGAGCTGCTGGGCATTGGGTTGCAGCGGAGTTCCATTACGCTCCCAAGGAATGTGGCTGGAGCCCGGCGGCCCACCTACGATCAACGCTGGCATGCCCTCCTGCGGACACTTCTCATCACGCGGCGAGGTTCTCTTTGCGTAGAGCCGGTTCACAACCGCGTACTCCACCTCATTGGTGTCGCTCAGAATGTCGCGTTCGTCAAAGCGCAGGATGCGCGGAAACTCACTTACTCCCGCGACGTAGTCATAAACAATCCGCGGCTCAACCACGTGTTTCCACTTGCGGCCGAAAATTTCATGATCAAAGACTCGGTCGATCGCCGGCGGCCGAACTTCAACCGAACCTTCCAAGGATTTGCGGTTTAACGTGTTCGACACAACTGTTCCCACCTGCGTGAGCACCGTACTGCTGGCGGGATTGAGTTGCTGAGTGTATATCGTGTCCCGCAACCCGAGCTCGGGGCGGAAGCTCCAACCATGAAGCAGTCGTGGCAGCGCAAGCCTGGGGCTCAGGTCGAATCGTCCCACCAACGGGGCCGTTCTGAATAGGGGCTCACTACGTGAAAGACCCTCGGCATCTGCATCGAAGCTCCCATGAAACGGGGTGCCCCATAATTGTTGGTCGACGCTGGAAATTTCGCTTCCGGGCGCGTGCAGAATAGTGATTACGTCCCCCGGCTTTGTGCTCTGAAAATCCTGATAACGGCTGGTCGCGCCATTAATAAAAAACGCTCCCGCGGCCTTCGAAAGGAACGCCTCCGACCGCACTTCCGAATTGACCGCTTGCGCGAAGACGTCGCTGAAGGCCAGCCGGAAAACATACGAGCTCAGATAATCGATGTTCGCTACGCTACGTAAATTGTTCTTAAAGTCTTCCTCAGTGATGAGTCTGATCTCGGTCCCGCCTTGGTCCACATTGCACGGGCTCAGAGCCGTACACTGGTTCAGCCCACGATCGAAAACGCTGTAATACGTGAAGTCCACGAACGAGTTGTCGCTTGGACGTGCGCGAAATTCCGCATCTGGCGCCCACCCGCGCTTGGAAAAATATTCCGTTCCTGCCAGCAGGTCCATGCTGCGATTGATGGCCCAGAAAATAGAGTCGCCCACCGTATAGCCGCGGGTTGAAGATTTGCCAACACTCGGAATAAGAAATCCGGACTCGCGCGGATTTTTCTGCAGCGGGTGCGTCGCGAACGGAAAATACCAAATTGGAAGCCCTTCCAGCCGGAAAGTGCTGTGATAAATTGTCGCGTGGCCACCGACTTCAATATTCACCCGGTGTGCTGCGAATTCCCACTTGGGACGAGGCAACTCGCACGTCGTCACAGTGCCGTCAGTCACGACGTAGTGGTCAGGCCCGAGCTTCTCGACCACCCGCCCCGAAAAGAAAAATGGGTTCGTCGTGGTAAGTGCAGTTCGGCGGCCCTTCAGCCGGAAACCGACGCTTCCGACTGCGTCTTCAAACCTGGCGGTTTCATTTTGCACGTTGTATTTGCCGCGTGATGCCTCAATGTGCTCATTGTTCGGTCCACCCTCCAGCAGCATGTTGCCTTCGCCTTCGACGTCCCCGGTATCGGAATTGTAAGTGGCCCGGTCCGCGTAGATGGTATAAGTGCCGTAATCAACTTTCACTTTGCCGCGCAGTTTGTAAATCGCGCCATCCTTTTCCTGTTCAATTGCCTGGATGGTGACTGGAACCCCCGCCCGGCTCGAAGGCGCATTCGGCAGCGTTTGCGAGGCATTTGTATCTGGACGCAACTGGCTGGTAACTAGCTGTGGCGCGAGTAGCAGATGACAAAGCAGCGGTGCCGTGATAAGCAATCGAAGGGGACGCATTTGCAGCTTATAAAATCGATCACCCAGCGTTTGTTTCTGCGCGAAGCTAGCAGGTTCGCGTTGTGCGAAAGAAGACGCTTGATTGACGATCACCTTGCAGTATAGGCATGAATTCGCCCGAAACCCAATCCGATTCTTCTTCGCAAGAAACCTACTTCGACCCCGAAGGTATGGACACCAGCGAACAGGAATTTTCCGCCAGCCTGGAACACCAGGCAGCCGGGCTGGAATTTGTGGTCGATTCACCAGATGATTCAGCGAATGTGGAGCGACGGGCGCCTCGCCCGTCCACCACGGACGAAACGGCTCACTCGGACGCAGGCCCCGCTCTGACTAAAACCGAAGACCACGCCGCGGTTTCCGCCGACGAACCGTCGCAGTCCGATTGGCGCGACCAAGTCAGCGCCAAAGTAAAGCATTACAAAACTCTCAAGCCGCGAAAGGACCGCTATCCTTCGCTGCAGTTGCAGTTTGACAGCGTGGTCTCTTGGAAACCAGATAAGTCATCTCTAGCTGCAGAGCATGCGGACTTTTTTTCTTCGCCACGCGCCGACTCTCCGCAACCGATTGTCGACACCGAACCGCGGGTTTCTTATCCCCCTTCCACCGAAGCCACCGCGCGCGTGCTTGAATTCCCTCGACCTGGCACCCTTCCATTCAATCGCGATGAGCTCGCGGAGCCGGTCGTCGACCGCCCGCGCATCATGGAAGCGCCTGATCTCCTGCCTCCGCCGCCCGCGCTCGGAGGGATCCTGATGGAAGCTTCCAGCCAGCCCGAGCCGGAGCGGGAGCCCGGCGTCGACATGCCGCTACAAACCGCCCGGATTTCGCGCCGGATATTCGCCGGACTCATCGACGGATTTCTGGTGACGGCGGCACTGGCGATCTTCGGATACATGTTCTTGCGATTCAACTCTTCTCTTCCACAGATGCGCGCGGTGGTCGAAATGGCGGCCGCACTTATGGGAATTTTATGGATCGCCTATCAGTCGGCCTTTCTCATCTTCTGTGGGACCACGCCGGGATTGCGCGCCGCCCGAATGAAGATAACCCGCTTCGACGGAACTCCAGCTCGGAGAAATCTGCGCCGCTGGCGCGTACTGGCGTCTGTTCTTTCCTTCGTTTCACTCGGCCTGGGATACGCATGGTGCTTTTTCGACGAAGACCAGCTCTCGTGGCACGACCGCATCACGAAAACGCATCTAGCGCCAAGGAACTGACGTCGTACCTATGCCGCTCTTTCGAGATTCCTGGTTGGTTCGGATAGGAATAGGAATCATCGCATTATGGGTCATGGTTTTTCTGGTGTTCGCGGGGGCCGAATGGTTCGGACATGAGGTCGACACGTGGCCGATGAACCTCTGGATGATGTTTTGGATTGTAATCGCGCTTTTTCTTATCATTATCGGAATTGGCCAAACCATTGTGCGTCGAAGGTCGCAACCGCGCGGCTAGTCCTGCCCCTGCGTTCTTCGTGTTCCTTCGTGTCCTTCGTGGTTAATGATCTTGAGCAATCTGGGATAGTGGGCGTGTCGCGCGCTTCCGATAACGCGAGGCTGCCCCACTCTTTGCGGTTTTCAAAGGGTGGGATTACTCTTCCTCACGCAGCCCTTTGTTAACATCTTCTCGTGTCGACAAACCCCGTCCGCGTCCGCTTCGCTCCCTCACCCACGGGTCATCTGCATGTCGGGAACGCGCGTACCGCACTCTTCAACTGGCTCTTCGCGCGGCAAAAACGCGGAACCATGGTCCTCCGCATCGAAGACACCGACGTCGATCGCAGCGAAGCCCGTTTCGAGGACCAGCTCATCGCTGATTTGAAATGGCTGGGGCTTGATTGGGACGAAGGCCCCGACGTCGGCGGCGCATTTGGCCCCTACCGGCAATCCGACCGGCTGCCGATCTACCGCGAACACGCCGAAAGATTATTAAGTGAACACAAAGCTTACCTGTGCTTCTGCACCGAAGAAGAGCTTCAGAAAGAGCGCGACCGTGCTACCGCCGAGCACCGCCAACCGATCTATTCCGGTAAATGCCGCGCCATCGATCCAGAAGAGGCCCAGCGCCGGCGTGCCGCGGGCGAGACGTGCGCCATCCGTCTCCGTATTCCAGAGCATCCGATTCGCTTTCACGACATTGTTCACGGGGACGTCGAGTTTTCGAACGAGGTCGTCAGCGATCCCATCATTCTGCGCTCTTCGGGAATGCCGGTTTACAACTATGTGGTGGTGATCGACGACGCGCTGATGAAGATCACGCACGTCATTCGTGGCGACGACCATCTTTCGAATACGCCCAAGCAGGTTGCGCTGTATGAAGCGCTGGGCTGGCCCGTGCCGGAGTTCGCTCACCTTTCAACCATTCTCGGCGCCGATCGTGAGCGGCTGTCCAAACGACATGGAGCAACTTCAATCGCCAATTTCCGCGATATGGGAGTTCTTCCCGAAGCGCTGGTCAACTACCTGGCACTGCTCGGTTGGGCTCCGACCGGAGGCACGCGGGAGATATTTTCTCCGCAGGAGTTGATCAAAGAATTTTCGCTCGAGCGGGTCACGCCATCTCCCGCGGTTTTCGACATGGAGAAGCTGTACTGGCTCAACCGGCACTACATTAAAGAAAGTCCGCCGGAGCGGATCCAGAAATTGGCCCTGCCTTATTTTTCGGCATTACTCGGCGAGTTTTTATCTCAGCCGGAAACCAAAAAGTCCGATTCCTCCGAAGTTCCCGATGTCGCGAAGTGGTTCGCAACCGTTACACAATTGCTTGCGCCTTCCGTGGACCGTCTCGATCAGCTTCCGGAAAGGGCGTCGCTCATTTTCAACTACGATGCCAAAGCCGCACTGGCTTCGTCCGACAATGCCGAGGTGCTCGGTTGGCCACATACTGACGCGGTACTAGCAAGGTTCGCATTCAAAATTCTCGAAGATGAATCTGCGCGCGAAGGCAAGCTGACGCCTGAGCAGTTCAAGAAAATTGTCAACGAAATCAAAGCTGAAACCGCCGCCAAAGGCAAAGAGCTGTTTCATCCCATCCGGATCGTCGTGACCGGTTCCCACTCCGGCCCGGAGTTCGACAAATTAATTCCCATCTTGGAGGAAGGCAGCCGTTTGCCACTTCCGAAGCCCGTCCTCAACGTCCATCAGCGGGTCGAGCAGTTCGCGAAGGCACGAGGGAAGTGAGTGAAGCGCGCACCTTCAGCGAAAATGATTGCAGGACCGTGGAAGAGCGGCGCTTTCAGCGCTGTGGAACACTAGCGATGGCAGTGGGGCGAGGGTCCGGCGATTGGGAGTGTTGAATCCCCAACGGCGATTGCCGTGGTGTCGAAGCGTGACGATTGCAGAACTGTGGAAGAGCGGCGCTTTCAGCGCCGCGTCTCCTCGCCCTTCCGACTCACGCGGCGCTGAAAGCGCCGCTCTTCCACGGTGCTCCTAGGGAGTTGTCATCCTGAGCGGAGTGGAAGGATTCGCTTGCGAATCACTCCGCGCAGTCGAAGGATCTATGCACTTGTTCGTTGCGTCGCGCGTGGAGCTAGCTAAAAAGCTGCGCTAATGCCGGCCCTAGCTCCGGATAACGAAACTCGAACCCACGATCGCCCAGCCTCTTCGGGATCACCCGCGCGCTTGCCAACAGCCCTTCTTCGGCAAATTCTCCAAAGGCCAGCTTGGCTGCAAATGTCGGCACAGAAAAAATGGCGGGACGATTGAGTGCGGCGGCCAACGCTCTGGTGAAGTCCGCATTAGTCACTGGATTTGGCGCGGTCATATTAACTGGGCCAGTAACTATCGGCGCGGCCAGAATGTGCATGACCCCAGAGACGACATCATCAATGTGTATCCAGCTATACCACTGGCGTCCGCTGCCGAGCTTTCCGCCCAGGCCGAGGCGGAAGGGCAACAACATCTCTTTCAGCGCACCGCCCTGCCGGCTAAGGACTATTCCGAATCGAAGATTCACGGTTCGGATTCCGACGCGCTCAGCTGATTCCGTTGCCCCCTCCCACTCGCGGCAAACCTCCGGCAAAAAACCCGAGCCCGGCGGGCTTTCTTCGGTCAAAATTTCATTGCCGCGGCTGCCGTAGTATCCAATCGCCGAAGCGCAGATGAATGTGCGCGGCGGCGTCTCAGCTTTCGCGAGCGCCCGCGACAAATTGTTTGTGCTTACCACCCGGCTTTCGCGTATGCGGCGCTTCTTTTCCGCCGTCCAGCGGCCCGCGACGCTTTCGCCGGAAAGATGAATAACAACCTCGAACCCCGAAACCAGCTCAGGAGAAACTTCGTGCATCGGGTCCCATTGCAACTCATTGCCGCTTCCGGTCGGGCGCCGCACCAGACGAGTGACTTCGTGCCCGTGAGATTCCAGCGCTGACGCCAGGACTGACCCGATCAGTCCAGAAGCGCCGCTGATAAGAATTCGATACACCGAAAGGATTCTACTTCGGCTCTGAACACGGCGATACAACCCTCCGGCTGTCCGTTCGGTAAATTCCGAGATGCGAGGAAAGCACAAATCCAGGGGCCGAGTACGATCCCAGACCGCAAGGGCGGAATTTAGATTAGCCCAGCGCGTGAGCGCTGGGCTAAGATGCAGCCGATCCGAGTCCCGACGGGACGACACGAGTTCACACGTACCAAATGTGCAAGACGACACGTGTTCACACGAGTCAATTGTGCAACCACATACGGGAAGGGCACGAGTTCACTCGTGCCACTCGTCGTGATGGGAAATTGGGCTTTAGCCCCTGAGTCGAAGTTATATAGCCTGCCAATAAACCCCTGCGGCTGAAAGCCGCTTTCGGCAACGATTGTTCGGCACGAGTGAACTCGTGTCCTTCCCGGTACCTGGGTCCTGCCCTGCCAATCGCCGATATAATCAGAAAACAAGGAAAGCGGCCACCGGACGTGCGTTCGCCCTTTCCCTTCCGGCGGGCTGTACCAAAAATGACCACCCTGCGCGAACAAATCGCGACCAACGTGCTCACGGTGACGAAGTTCCGCGAGCTGTTGCGGGACATGCGCGAGAGCCGTCCGAATGACGATCTAGAGTTGATCCGCAAGGCCTACGAATTTTCCCAGCGCTACCATTCCGGCCAGCAGCGCGCCTCTGGCGAACCGTATCTCGTGCATCCCCTGGAAGTTGCCCTGGTGCTAGCCGAAATGAAAATGGACGCCGTCGCCGTCGCCGCGGGCCTGCTCCACGATTCCGTGGAAGATACCTCCATCACCATCGTCGATATTCGCAAAGAATTTGGCGAACAGGTAGCGCACATCGTCGAGGGTGTCACCAAAATCAGCCAGATCGATTTCTCCTCGCAGGAAGAGCAGCAGGCAGAAAATCTGCGCAAGATGATGCTAGCCATGGTCGATGACATCCGCGTCGTCCTGATCAAGCTCGCCGACCGGCTGCACAATATGCGCACCCTCGAACACTTGCCGCCCGACCGCCAGCAGAAAATTGCGCGCGAAACACTGGATATTTATGGTCCCATCGCCCACCGTCTCGGCATGGGCAAAATTCGCGGTGAGTTAGAAGACTTAGGCTTTCGTTATCTCGACCCGATTGGCTACCAGCAGGTGCACGACGCGGTCGAAGCCCGCCGCAAAAAAGGCGAACAATTCCTTGCCGGCATCGAGCGTGAACTTAGCGACAAGCTCCGTGAAGCCGGCATTACCGCGAAAGTCGAAAGCCGCATCAAGCGCCTTTTCAGCATTCACAAGAAGCTGATTAAGCAACGCATTTCCGTCGACCAGGTTTACGACCTTTACGCCATGCGCGTGATTACGCGCTCCGTGCAAGATTGCTACGGCGTCCTGGGTATCGTCCACAACATGTGGCGGCCGGTTCCCGGACGGATTAAAGACTTCATCGCCATGCCGCGGCCGAATTTGTATCAATCTCTGCATACCTCGGTGATCACCGAAGCAGGCACAAGCTTCGAGATTCAGATTCGCACTGAAGAAATGCATCGCATGGCTGAAGAGGGAATTGCGGCCCACTGGAAATACAAAGACGGACCGGTCTCGGTGAAAGATGAAGAGCGTCTCGCCTGGCTGCGGCAGGTGGTCGAGTGGCAGCGCGACGTTTCCGATCCCAACGAATTTCTTTCCACCCTCAAAATCGATCTTTATCCGGAAGAGGTTTACACCTTCACGCCCAAGGGCAAAGTAGTAGTCTTGCCGCGCGAGTCCACGCCGATCGATTTCGCCTACACCATTCACACCGAAGTTGGACACACCTGCGTGGGCGCCAAAGTCAACGGGCGCATGGTGCCTCTGCGCCACAAACTGCACAGCGGAGACATTGTCGAAATCATTACCCAGCCCGGCCACAAGCCTAGCCGCGATTGGTTAGGCGTGGCGCGCTCGTCGCGTGCGCGCAACAAAATCAAACACTGGTTGAATCTTCATCAGCGCGAGCGTGCCATCGAAATTGGCAAGAAGCTGATCGACAAAGAAGCCCGCAAATATCGCATCTCGCTCAAGGACATCAAAGAGCAAGATTTCCAGCGGATCGCCTCCGACTACGGCCTTGGCCAGCCCGATGATCTGATGGCGGCGATCGGCTACGGAAAATATTCCGCGCGCCAGGTCTTGGGAAAGCTGACGCCAGCAGGCGAACCTAGCGCCGCTCCCGCCGAAGAAGATTCCAGCATTGGCAGCGTGGTGCGCCGCGTCTTTGGCGGAGACCACAGCAGCGCCATCCGCGTAAAAGGCCAGGGCGATCTGCTGGTTTATCGCGCCCGCTGTTGTAATCCCATTCGCGGAGAGTCAGTGGTTGGCTACGTGACCCGCGGTAAAGGCGTCGCCGTTCATTCCGTGAATTGTCCGAACGTGCTCAACCTGATGTACGAACCAGAGCGGCGAATCGAGGTCGAGTGGGGTAAAGAGGAAGGCGCGCCGGTTTCGTTTCCGGTCAAGCTCACCGTCTTCTGCGATGACCGCTTCGGCATGTTGAAGCAGATCACGGCCGTGATCAGTGATTTCAAAACCAATATCCGCAGCATTGGCGCGCGCACCGAGAATGGTCAGGCGAATGTCGATATTGTCATGGAGATCGAAGACCTCAAGCACCTGGAAAACATCATTCATGGGGTACGAAAGATCCCCGGCGTGCACGATGTGCAAAGACTACAGAGAGTGTAGAAAACCCGTCGTTGGTCGTTCGTCGTTGGCCGTTTAGCAAAATCATTTAATATTCCATCTACAATCTGAAATCCGTATTCCAAAAAACGGGAGATGCATGCGCTCAACTATTTCAACTCCGAACGCGCCTAAGGCCATCGGCCCGTATTCCCAGGCGATCCGCGCTAGAGGCTTGGTATTTGTCTCCGGGCAAGTGGCGATTGATCCGGCCACCCAGCAAGTGATCGAGGGCGACGTCGCCGCGCAAACCGAGCGTGTGCTGAAGAACATCTCTGCGATTTTGGCGTCGGCCGAAAGCAAACTCGACCAGGTGGTTCGCACCACAGTATTCCTGAAAAACATGAACGATTTTGCCGCGATGAACGAAGTCTATGGGAGGCACTTCGGTACCGCGCCACCAGCGAGGTCTACGGTTGAAGTGTCGCGGCTTCCAAAAGACGTGCTGGTGGAGATAGACGTAATTGCGCTGACCTCGGTGGACGAGGGCGGCGATTTTTACAAATAGGAGCGAGAAATGTTGAAGGGTCTAATCCTTATATTCATGGTGCTCGGAGTAACGCTCAGCATCGCGCAGACCGCACCCACAAAAAAACCGTTGAAGATCGCCAATGTGCGTCCTAACACCAAGGCCCCGTCGAAAGTCACCGGAGACGGCGTTAAGACCGAGTCCGGCCTGCAGTATTGGGACATCACGGAGGGCACCGGTAAAGTTGCCAAAGAAGGCGACGGTGTGCGAGTGCACTACACAGGTTGGCTCACCACCGGCAAGAAATTTGATAGCTCGGTTGACGCGGGCCGTCCGTTCACTTTCGTGCTCGGCAACGGCGAAGTCATTAAAGGCTGGGACGAAGGAGTCGCCGGAATGAAGGTTGGCGGCAAACGCCAGTTGCGCATTCCTCCCGGCCTGGGCTACGGCGAAGGTGGCACTCCCGACGGAACCATTCCACCCAATTCTACGCTGATCTTCGACGTTCGACTGCTCAGCGTGCAGGAACCACCGCAATAGACACACGTCGGGCCTGCGGCATTGAGTTTTTCCTCTGTGGAACTCTGTGCCCTCTGTGGTTTACGGGTTGGTTGACGCTTTAAGGATTCCCGCAGCGCACGCACGAAGCCCGCAAAACACCTTTGTAATTTATTTCCTAAGTGGATTACGCCTTAACGACTTTGCCGCTGCGCAGGCAGGAGGTGCAGACGCGGATGCGCTTGCTCGCGCCCTTCACTTTGGCGTGGACCGGGCGCAGATTGACGTTCCAGCGGCGCTTGGTCACGTTATGGGCGTGGCTGATGTTATTTCCAAATTGCGGCCCTTTGCCGCAGATTTCGCATACTTGTGCCATGACTACTCCGAATGAAATCAGAACTTGATTGTTGAACGTTTATTTTAGCGGATATCATCACTTTGCGCCATGTTGCCGGGTTAATCTTTGGTCACCGGGAACCCAACGGGCGACGATTGATTCTATATACCTGAAGCACAAGTTGTCCGGAGCGAAGCCTTATGGCTCGTATTTTTCTTGCCGCTCTGCTCGCCATCTTCATCCTTACTACGCCATGTCTGTCGCAACAGTCCTCTTCGTCAGAACCGACCCTGAACGCGTCAGAGGGCGCTCGTCGCGTTACAGGTGTCGTTGTCGATGACTCGACCGGAAAGCCTTTGACCCGGGCGACCGTTCAGTTGCAGATCGTCTTTGTTCATTTCAGTTGCTTCAACTGTCAGTCGCTAACTCCTCCCTCTGCTCCAAAACCCGACCCACCACGCGAGACGATTACTGGCGCAGATGGCACCTTCACCTTTGACAACGTGCCCGAAAGAAACATATCCGTCACCGCCACGAAGCCGGGCTACTTTGATGCATGGAATGCAAGAAGGCATCCGGACGAACCGACTAGCGCTTATTCCGTGAAGGAGCTACGCAGCCCTCGGAGCAGGAGATTCGCCCCAACCGATTCAGATCGTTCTTGCGGAAGGGGCCATCGCCGACGGCATCGTGCTTCGCGACGGTAAACCCGCGCGTGCTTGGGCATACGCCGTCGCCGAAGATATCGAACCCAAAACTGATTTCCGTGTCTTCCAGCCTGTCGCCTCGGAAGAGGACGGTAAGTTCCGCATTCAAGGTCTCGCTCCCGGGTTTTACCTCTTCTTCGCCAGCGATATCGAACTTCCGATAAATGTGCACGATTCAGTCGAAGTAGACTACTGGCGCCCTCGCGGAAAAATCGTACGGGTGGAATCGGGAAAGACGACCCATTTGGTCTTGGACTTCGCTTTTGCACCCGAGGTCCCTTAACGGTTCTTCGGTCTCCGGAGTTAGCTGACTCTAAGGCAGGTTAGGAATTGCTCGTCGCGCGGGGAAACTCCGCGGTGCCCGCCTTACTAATATTTTCTTCCGCGAAAATCCGCACCCGGTCGAGCGCCGATTGCAGTTCCTGAAGATATTGTTCATCGCTGCCGTCTGCCGGCACCGGAATTTTCCGGCTCACGCGCATCAGCGCCCGGCAAAATGGCTTGGGGATCATGCAGCCATCCCAGGTTTTCAAGGTCCATGCCCGATCCAGCGCAATATGAAAGACAACCATCGCCGCTCCGGTGCTGCGCGACAACACCACTGGCCCAGGCTTCGCGACGTATCGTGGACCTTTTGGACCATCGATCGTGAATGCTGCCGTCCAGCCCTGCTCGATCTCCCGCTTCAAACCCAGCAAAGCCCGAACCGCGCCTTTGGAACTTGAGCCGCGTACTTTCACGAAGCCGAATTTCTGCATGATGCGGCCGGTGTACTCTCCGTCGAAGCTGTCGCTGCTCATCACCCGCACCTGCAAGTCGCGGCACCAGTACATTGCTGGAATCATGCAGTTATGCCAAAACGAATAGACAAAAGGCCGCTCCGCCAGACTTTTCGGCGATCCTTCCTCCCATGAAACCGAGAAGCGGATCGTCGGCCCAAGCACGCGGATGGCGAGAAATCCTGCCCACTCGATCAGGCACAGCAAAATTCGTTGTTTGAGCGTGAATTTTCGCCACGGCTTATCGACCCTCGGAGTGGCGGGCGTCGCGACGGCGTTCACGGTGCAATTGTAGCTTTTTGCTTGGACAGCGCCTTGGCTATTAATACGGAAGTTGGTACCAGTAGCATATCCTGCAGAGTGCACCCGGCACTCAGATTCGTCGATCATCGTCCCTGGCCCTTGCCTTCCGGCCCTTGGATCATGGAGCAGACCTGGAACGATTTGCTCTTTGCTCACTGGCCAATCCCGCCAGCGGTGATGCGCCGGCTTGTGCCTTCCGTCCTGGAACTGGACACTTTCGACGGCCAGTGCTGGGTAGCCGTCACTCCCTTCCACATGAGCGGAATCCGCGCGCGCTGGATGCCACGCTTGCCGGGGCTGTCAGCATTCCCCGAACTGAATGTTCGCACCTATGTGGTTCACGATGACAAGCCCGGTGTTTACTTTTTCAGCCTCGACGCCGGCAGCCGAATTGCCGCCTGGACTGCCAGGATGACTTACCACTTGCCGTATTTCTATGCTCGCATGCGAGCTGCCGGCCACGACGGATGGATCCAATACCACTCTCTTCGCGACTCCGTCGCCGAACTCAACGCGAGATACCGGCCGGTTGCCGCTATTCAGATAAGAGCGCCAGGATCACTCGAGCATTGGCTCACCGAGCGGTACTGCCTCTACACAGTGCTCCGCAATTCCCTCTACCGGGCTGAAATCCATCATGGGCCCTGGCCGCTTCAGGATGCAGGAGCTGAATTTTCAAAAAATACCATGGCCGGCGCCGCCGGCATCCAGCTTCCCGAAATCCAGCCGCTGCTTCACTTCGCCAAGCGATTGGACGTGCTGATCTGGCCGCTGAAAAAGACTTGACAAGTCATCCCGAACCTTTGTTCGACTATGCTTCCAAGCTGCAAATCCAGCTCACGAGTTTTATTGCGTGCAATTCTGCCTTTCCATATCCTGCCATTAGTGACGGCGACCGCCATCCCCAATGGAGCTGAACAGCTGCAACCGCTGCTGCTCTACCTGTTCGTCATTTTCGTCACCACAAAAATGATGGCGGAAATTTTCGAACGGCTGAATTTGCCGGCGGTGCCAGGGGAGATTCTCGCCGGAATTGCCTTGGGGCCTTACGCGCTGCACTGGATTCCCTCCAACATCACGCTTTCTTCGGTAGCGCAAATCGGCGCCATCTTCGTTCTGTTTAGCGCCGGATTGGAGACCAGCCCGCGTGAGCTCATCGACGTGAGCCGCAAGGCCCTGGTGGTGTCGATTGCTGGCGTCATTGTTCCCTTCATTCTGGGTTTCGCCTACATGAAGATGCGCCACGAGACCACGGTTGAATCGGTTTTTGTCGCCGCGGCCATGGTCGCAACCAGCATCGGTATAACCGCGCGCGTCCTCGGGGACCTAAAGGTTCTTTCCTCTCGCACCGCGAAAATCATCCTGGCCGCAGCCGTATTCGACGATGTTCTCGGCATGATGGTGTTAGCGATCGTCACCGGCGCTGCATCAACTCAAGGCGTGCAATGGCTCCATTTAGGCGTGCTGACCGGCGAAGCGGTTGCCTTTGCGCTCTTCATGATGTTTATTGGGCCGCCTCTCGTGCGTCAGTTACGGCCGCATGTGGAACAGCTTTCTACGCAAAATGCTTCTCTGGTCGTGGCGTTAGCAATTTGCCTGTTGCTTTCATGGTTGGCGGCCAAGATCAATATGGCCGCTATCGTGGGCGCGTTTTTCGCTGGATTGATATTTGCCGACTACGCTCCGCGCTGGAACCTCATCCCGCGCGTTGGCGGAATCACAGCTTTTCTTGCGCCCTTTTTCTTCTTCGATATCGGCGCCCGCTTTAATCCACGCCTGCTCACCGGAAACCTGCTGACTATGGCCATCGTCGTCTCATTGTTGGCAATTGCCTCCAAAGTGATCGGCTGCGGCTTCCCGCTCATACGGGAGGGTTGGCCGACTGTATTCCGGGTCGGAATCGGAATGATGCCGCGCGGCGAAGTTGCTCTCATTGTGGCTCTGGTCGGATTGCAAACCGGTATATTGAGCCAGCCCGTTTACGGAATTGTGGTTATTATGACCGTCGTCACCACTATTCTCGCCCCACCCATCTTGCGATACCTCTTCCGTGATGAGATCAGTCAGCCGCACACAGAAAACGTTCCTGCCGCAGTCCAGTTATAATTCCGCCTTCGCAGGAACTAAGCATGAGTTCGACAGAACGTGTAGCGGTTGTAACCGGCGCATCTCAGGGAATCGGCCGCGCGTCCGCGCTGAAGCTGGCAAGATGCGGCATGAGCGTCGCGTTGATCGCCCGCAACCGCGAGAAGCTCGATGAAGTAGCCCAGGAAATAAAACAGATTTCCGATACTGGAGGCACGGGCGTTCCTTCGGCTTCACTCAGGACAGGTCCCGCCCGCGCTTACGTCGTTACCGCGGATATCGGCGACGAAGACCAGATTAGAGCCGCCTTCAAATCTGTTCTCTCCGAATTTGGCAAAATAGATATTCTCGTCAACAATGCCGGCATCACTCGCGATCAACTCCTCATGAGGATGAAACGCGCCGATTGGAACGCCGTGCTCGACACCAATCTCACGTCCGCGTATCTCTGCACTCAGCAGGTAATCGGTTCCATGCTCAAACAGCGCTGGGGACGCATCATCAACATCACCTCGATCTTCGGCCAGATGGGCCAAGCCGGACAGGCCAATTATGCCGCGTCCAAGGCCGGACTGATCGGGCTTACCATGGCAGTCGCGCGCGAGCTCGGATCGCGCAACATCACCTGTAACGCCGTCGCGCCAGGATTTATTGAAACTGCAATGACCGCCGAGCTGCCACAAGACTTGAAGCAGAATGCGCTCAAGATGATTCCGCTCGGACGGATTGGTTCGCCCGAGGATGTGGCCAATTGCGTGGCATTCCTGGCCTCCGAAGAAGCGGGATACATTACCGGCCACGTGCTGAACGTGAACGGCGGAATGCTGATGGGGTGAAACAGTAACGAGGTCTGAAGCAGCAGTGATGGTAATGGAACGCATAGAGGGGCCAGAGAGTTTAACGAGAAATCGAAACTTCTCTGTGAGGCTTCTCTGTGCTCTCGATGTTCTCTGTGGTCAAGATTTTGGCTTTGAGTCGGCAAGCAAATAATGAGTATGCCCAACGGAAAACCAGCAGAGTTTTCGTCTTTCTTCGCGATCTCTGCGCCCTCGGCGGTTAATGATTTTGACGTTCAGTCTGCAACTTCCCCGCAGCAAATCGCTGCCATCCGCGAACTCTTCCTCGAGTATGCGCAGTCCCTCGGCTTCAGCTTGTGTTTCCAAAGCTTTGATCAGGAACTTGCTGCTCTTCCCGGCGACTACGCACCACCCGATGGCCGGCTCTTGCTCGCAACCAACAACGGCCAGCCAGCCGGCTGCGTCGCCCTGCACAAACTTGCGTCCGACATCTGCGAGATGAAACGCCTGTACGTTCGGCCACTGTTCCGTGGAAAAGGTCTGGGCCGTGAGCTTGCGGTGAAAATCATCGCTGAAGCGCATCAACTCGGGCACAAGAAATTGCGCCTCGACACCGTCGAACCTGTCATGAAGACCGCGGTGGCGATGTACCGGCAATTAGGCTTCCGCGAAATCTCGCCGTACCGTCAGAACCCGATCGAAGGGGCGTTATACATGGAACTAGAATTGTGAACTGCGAAAGGAATTTATGAAATCCGCTCTTGTTTGCTGTGTTCTCTTGCTGCTCAATATTGCCGTGCTCGCCGCGACTTCCAAAGACGTCACTTACAAGAGCGGAGACGACAGCGTTCATGGCATCGTCTATGCACCCGGAGGTAAAGGCCCTTTTCCCGGAATTGTTGTGATTCATGAATATTGGGGATTGAACGACTGGGTCAAAGAACAGGCCTCGAAACTGGCCGACCAGGGTTACGTGACGCTAGCCATCGATCTGTATCGCGGCAAAGTCGCCACCACTCCCAACGAAGCTCACGAATTCATGGGAGGAGTTCCACAAGACCGCGCCAAGCGCGATCTGGAGGCAGCCTTCAATTTTTTGCAATCACAGCCCAATGTTAAGAAAACCCGGATCGGCGCAATCGGTTGGTGCATGGGCGGCGGCTATGCGCTGCAACTGGCGATCGACGAGCCCAAGCTGGTGGCTGATGTGATCAATTACGGCGTCTACGATTATGCTAGCTTGGCGAAAAACCCGGCAGAGGTCAAAAAAGTCGACGCTTCGATTCTCGGAATTTATGGCGCCCAGGACCGCGGCATACCAACCGATGACCTGAGAAAATTCTGGGAGGAACTGAAGAATCTGGGCAAGAAGGCGGACTTCTCAATTTATCCCGACGCCGGGCACGCCTTCGAAAATCCCAACAACAAAGAAGGCTATCGCCCCAAAGACGCGCAGGACGCTTGGAACAAGACGGTCGGGTTTTTCGCCAGCACCCTGAAAAAGTAATTCAGAAAAAATTTGCTTGTGAAAATCCGTTGGATCGCTTTCGCGCGTCGATTGTAGAAGACAGAGAAATAAGCACAACCGGGTTGCTGCTGATAATATAACTTTTCGCTTGCCATCGTGTACTACTCTGATTACCATTCACGCTGACCTTCAGATGAATATTGGGGTAACAATCCGCAGTTTCCGGCTGCAAAGGGGAATGTCGCAGGGTGACATCGAAAAAAGGACCGGATTACTCCGCTGCTATCTTTCCCGGGTTGAAAACGGTCACACCGTCCCCTCTCTCGACACACTTTCCAAAATCGCCGGCGCCATGGAGCTTCCGCTCTCTCATTTTTTCGCCGAACCGGGCACGGGTAACGGATCAAAAGCCCTGCCTCAACTCTCCGACGACGAACTTCGTTTCCTGACCCAGATCCGCCGCTACTCAGGCAATCTGAATGACAGCGATCGCAAGCTGGTGATTGCCATGGTCAAGAAAATGGCCGTAAAGTAGCCCAGCTTTTAGCTGCTAGCTCTTAGCTTTTAGCCAACCACAGATGTACGCAGCCCCTTTGAAACCGGCCGAAATCCTTCGTAGAAATTTTGAGAGTACTTGCGGTTGACGTTGCTAAAAGCTAAAGGCTAAGAGCTAAAAGCTGATTTTGGGTACCTTCGTACTATCACTCTTGTGTCCGGAGGGTACCTCGCCGTAGTTACTGATCTCCCCTAAACTGACGATTGGGTCCCAGCACGCGAAAAGCCCCGCTCGCCTAGGACCGAGAGATCCCATGACAGTTGACGAAGAGCTGACTCTGCTCGAATCGCACTTGCGGCGGCTGAAAATCGAGTACGAAATTTATTTCAACAGCCCGCAGAAGCGGCCGCCCTCCGACTTGGAGTGGAAGGTGTTAGCTCTCCTGCGCAAGTTTTCCGATGGCGGCGGGCGCCTAAATTTCTCCCAGCGTTTTCGCTACAACGAAATGGCCCAGCGCTATGCCGTTTACAGCGACCTGTGGCGCAAAAAGGCCCGCATTCGCGAAGAAGGTTACCGCCGTCCGCAGGATGCACTGCTTTCGGTGCAGGGGGTTCGTCCCGAAGAGCACGAGGCCGCGCACAAAGTTTATGGGGTACACGCGCACGCCGAACCTTTCTTGGTCGGTGATGTCAAATCCGAACGCGACAAGGTCGAGAAACTGTTTGTCGCACTCAGCGAAGCGAAAAAGAAGGCGGGGGAGAACGTCTCCGGCTCGCTCGAAAGCTTCAGTTCATTCGTGCAGAAGAAGACCAAAGAAATTCGCAAGCAGTACGGCTGTGAGCAGGTCGAGTACTCGGTCGACATCGCCGACGGCAAGGTGAAGCTCACGGCGCGAGCAAAAACCTAAGCCGGAAGTCAGAATTCAGAAGGCAGAATGCCGAAGTCAAGTGCCGAATTCTGCCCTCTGACTTCTGCATTCGAAAAGGCTTCTCGAACCATTCGGCGTTCTGGCTGATCCTGCTAAAATTCCCTCAGACCTTCCGCCACCAAAATCCCCGACTGAGGCCAAAATGTCCCAGAAAATCCAGCGTGCAATTCTCAGCGTTACCGATAAGACCGGCTTGGCGGAGTTCGCCCGCAAGCTCTCCGCCATGGGAGTTGAGCTCATCTCGACCGGTGGCACCGCCAAATTGCTGCGCGATGCCGGAATTTCCGTCCAGGACATCTCCGACCTTACCGGATTCCCTGAAATGCTCGATGGCCGCATAAAAACGCTACATCCTAAAGTTCATGGCGGAATTCTGCATCGCCGCGAGGATCCGGCACACCGCGCTGCCGTGGCCGAGCACGGCATTCAGCCCATCGACATGGTCGTGGTTAATCTTTACGCCTTCGAGAAAACTGCCTCGAAACAGGATGTTCATTTCGAGGAACTCATCGAGAACATCGACATCGGTGGCCCTTCGATGATCCGTTCGGCGGCGAAGAATTTTCACGATGTAGCCGTGGTCACTTCGCCCGCCGACTACGACGCCATCGCCGCCGAAATGAAAAGCTCCAAAGGCGAGCTCTCGTCAGAAACCAAATGGCGTTTGGCACAAAAGGCGTTCGCCACAACTGCTGCCTATGATTCCGCCATCGCTTCAACTCTCGAGCGCGTGAGCGCGAACGGAAATTTCCATTTAAAGCCCACAGAAACTTTTCCCGATACCCTGCGCCTCTCCTTCAAAAAAGTCAGCGATCTGCGTTACGGCGAAAATCCTCACCAGAAGGCCGCCATGTATTCGGACGGTTCAACCACCGGTGTCGCCAACGCCCGCCAGGTACAGGGCAAAGAGCTTTCCTACAACAACATTGTTGACCTGCAGGCGGCCTGGGACCTGGCGCAGGAATTCGAGCAGCCATTTTGCGGGATCATCAAGCACACCAATCCTTGCGGAGCCGCGACGGGCGCGACTTTGGCCGAGGCTTACCAGCGCGCGCTTGAGTGCGATCCCGTTTCCGCATTCGGCGGCGTGATCGGCGTGAATCGTCCGGTCGATGGTGCGGCCGCAGAAGAAATGGCAAAGCTATTTTTGGAGGTCATCGCCGCGCCATCTTTCGACAAAGCCGCCCTTGAGAAATTTTCGGCCAAGAAAAACTTGCGGCTGGTCGAGATTGCCAACAGTCCCCAAAAGTGGGTCTTGAAAAACGTCTCCGGCGGCATGCTGGTGCAGGACGCTGACCTTCACCAGCTTTGCGACTCTGAGCTCAAGGTCGTCACCAAGCGTCCGCCCACGCCGGAGGAAAAGCGCGCGCTGCTCTTTGCCTGGAAGGTGTGCAAGCACGTTAAGTCGAACGCAATTCTTTACGCTCGCGACGGCCAAACTGTCGGAGTCGGTGCCGGCCAAATGAGCCGCGTCGATTCCTGCCGCCTCGGCGCGCAGAAAGCGGTGCTGCCGCTCAAAGGCACGGTCGCCGCCTCCGACGCCTTTTTCCCCTTCCCCGACGGTGCCGAGGAGATTGCCAAAGCCGGCGCCACCGCTATCATCCAGCCCGGCGGCTCGGTGCGCGACCAGGAAGTCATCGAGGCCGCCGACCGTCTCGGTTTAGCAATGATCTTCACCGCAGTAAGGCACTTCAGGCATTGAGCCGCCCGTGTGGGTCGGACACTCTTGCCCGACATTCTTCTGTTTTTCCGGATTGGGGAAACGGTGGACACATTGTGACGCCCGTCACAGACTATTTCGCCGCTCGTCTGCCATCCTGCACAATTCCGATCGTGCTCGGGACACCACAACTACTGTCATCCCGAGCGAAGCACGATTTGAGCGAAGCGAAGTTCGTGCGCAGTCGAGGGACCTTGCGTTTTATTTAAGCATGAGTCGCGAATATCACTTCTACGTCTACTTTCTCCAAAGTGCATCCCGCCGTGCTCTCTACATTGGCGTCACTAACAACCTGCGCCACCGTGTTTTTCAGCACAAAACGCACCAATACGAAGGATTTACCGACGACTACAACGCAATCCGTCTCGTCTATTGGGAGAAATTCGACAGCGTCGGCAAGGCGATCGCGCGCGAGAAGCAGCTAAAACGCTGGCGTCGTGAAAAGAAGATTTGGCTGATTGAGAAGATGAATCCTCAGTGGCGCGACCTTGCTGCCGATTGGTATCAAGCACAAGGTCTCTCGACTGCGCGGCCCGTCCGGCTAGCGGACGAGCCGCTCCGCTCGAGATGACACGCCTGTGGTGTTTTCACTGAACGCGCAAAACGCTAGTTATCATGCGAACTCTGTCATCCCGAGCGAAGCATGATTTGAGCGAAGCGAAAGTCATGTGAAGTCGAGGGACCTTGCGTTTGTTTTTAAGCACGCACTCCACCGCAAGGTCTCTCGACTCCGCAGCCCCGTCCGCCCAGCGGACGCGCCGCTCCGCTCGAGATGACACGTCTGGGGTGAATTAAAAAACCAATCACCATCACAACGCTGTCATCCCGAGCGAAACATGATTTGAGGTGAAGCCGAAAGTCATTAGAAGTCGAGGGACCTTGTGTTTGCTTTTTGAGCAAATGAAACATTTTTCACGCTTGAACTGGTGGCGTGGGACCAGTCGTCCTCGGTTTTGCTCAACCTGAGTCAACTCCCCCTTGCACTCTCCTCCTCGTCCGTGCTATAACAGACAGACCGTCGAGAGCAAGTGTGGCAAGCCGGGTTTTTTGAATCTCTCGTATGTCCCCGGCATCAAAAGTGGTATACCAGCAAAAGCAAGCCTAGAAAGCTGGAATTGGCCTCGGCCACGGGGCTTCACATTCGGGGACAGCGCTCCTCGAAGGGTTCGGTAGGTCAGGCCGTCAGGTCTGACAAAAGCAAGAACCTCTGAAAGATCTTTTCTTAAACCAATCTCTTCCGACTCGGCTCGTGCCGTGAGAATCAGCTATTGGCTTTTAGCTCTTAGCTGCTAGCAAGACCCAAGGATTTCCGGCGCTGGAGCGGGGAGGAAGGTGCGTTTTGCTGCGTTAAAGCGACGAGCTTTGAGCGGAGAGTATTGAGCAAACCGAGCGTCTTGGCTCACAGCTCATCACTCGCGGCTCATTGCTTCTTGTGGAAATCCTGTGAGTCGGGTCGATTGACAGGGCAGCAGCAGAACGATATTTTAAACAGGTTTTCGAGGACGGTCGGATTTGCCCTTGTGGCAGATTCGCCTGGACTGAAAACGCGCCGCTCAGGCGGAGATGCGAATCGGTCTTTGACAACTAGGTTGAACGTGCCAGTCGTGAGAAGAAAAGTTCGGGCCAAAGTCCGAGCGTTCTCACAACATTAGCAAGCGCCTGCCTCGTCGGGCGCGAAGCGAGTCGTCGTGGCTAACGCTACGGTGGCGAATTTGTTCATTCCGAACAAATTTCAGGTTTCAAACGAGAGTTTGATCCTGGCTCAGAATCAACGCTGGCGGCGTGCCTAACACATGCAAGTCGAACGAGAAAGTGGAGCAA